>Ga0209081_1000647_pt1 | contig 21053 bp, 15 predicted proteins | sample GOMGulsemesocosm_4_FD_184636 | JGI IMG/M metagenome (GOLD analysis project Ga0209081, IMG submission 184636) | Methane-oxidizing microbial communities from mesocosms in the Gulf of Mexico - GOM15B Gulf of Mexico (SPAdes) (version 2) | ecosystem: Environmental > Aquatic > Marine > Cold seeps... | reverse complement strand
ATTTGCAGTGGCCCCAAGGGCATAATATCAGAGCCATTGCGATCGAGATCGCGGGCCCTGAACTCACGAATTTCGCGATAACCGGTGACCGAGGTCAGCTCGATGTTATCAGCGAGATCCCACACCATTTTAAGCGCATGAAGATCTTGGCGCTGGGCAATAGAGTTCATGCTGTCGTGCAGCGCCACTCGATCGTAAACACTGGGACTTTCATCCGTCGTGTCCACCACGTCTTCAAAGCCATCGGCATAATTGGTTAGGTACTCAGAGGTCCAAGACGTTCTAAAATTATCGGTCGGCTGCCAGGCCACACTTATTCGACCGCCTTTGGTATGTGAAGACTGCTCAGCTCCGGTACTGGCTAATGTAATGCCTTCCAGCTCATTGGCATCATAAACACCGGCAATACGTACCGCTAAGGTATCCGAAATGGGCAGGTTGAGCGCCAGCTGGGTATTGCGCGCACTGTCCTGGGCGATGGTCTGCCTTATGTAGCCCTGCATTTCGTCAAAACTGGGTTTTTTTGTGTGTATATGAATCGCGCCACCAGGGGATGTGCGCCCCTGCAAGGTTCCCTGAGGCCCGCGCAAGACTTCAATACGCTCAACATCAAACACCTGCTGAAAAGCCGCACGAACCGACACAGGCATTTCATTCCAGTAGCTCTCCACTGAAGCCCTGGCGTTAGAGTCAGGGTCAAATGATACGCCACGCATCGCCACAGTCGGGTTATTGGGCGTGGTACGATCCAAGCTCAAACCCGGTGTCAGGGCACCAAAGTCTTCAAAGCTTTTGATTTCAAACCGATCGAGTGCATCGCCACCCACCGCATTCACCGTGGAGGGAATGTCCTGCACGCTCTCCGCCCTCTTCTGGGCTGTAACCACCACCTCTTCAATCACTAGCTCATCAAGTAACTCTGCAGTGGCCGTATTAGCGGCAAGCACACTGGTAAAAAGCATCGTTCTGTAAAACACCCTACTGATAGGTAATCTCATAACGCTCTCCATATTTCCATGTCTGATTATTTATTATTTTTACATCCGTGATCTATAGCCCCGACACAACGCATTGGCTTGCAAACAATAGTGATTATAGTGATACATCAATAGAACGAAAGAAACCAAGCCTTTGATTTATGATGATTAATCCAGCCAAGTTTGGACCTTCAGCCAATAGCCGGAGGCTGAACTATACTGAGCGATATAAGGGGCAAACCTGCACAGACACAGAGCTACAACCGCCTGGCCGCCAATCTGGCCAGCAAGCTTGGCGCCGACCTGCCCCTGAGAGTGGGTCATGAACTCAATGAACATCTGCCTGAAGCCAAGTCGGCGCTGGCAGAGGCCGGGCTGTTTTAGGCGCAGCAGGCGCTTGAATAGCCTTATGCAGCGGCGGTTTTACTTTGGATATTGGTGGGGGCTATTGATTAAAATAATCAGCGGAATATTTTTTGTTTTTTGTCTTTGCCTGTCTCTTGAGGCCAGTAGTCGTGCACTGGGGCCCGTGAGAGTACTGGGTCCTGACTGGTCGCCTTATTATTACCAGAGTGATAATAAGGTGAAGGGGTATTGCCATAAAATAATGAAGGCTGTCTTAAAAAAAGCCAAGGTCGAGGCCGAGTTTATATTATACCCCTGGGCCAGAGCCTATACAGAAACCCTCAAAGTGAGCAATACGGTGCTTTGCGGCCTAGGCCGCACCCCAGAGAGGGAGGGGCTTGTTTACTGGATAGGCCCGACACTCACGTCCCAGAAGGTCAATGTTTATAAGTTAAAAAGCAATAAGCTTCGCATCAATAACAGCGCCGATCTACTGCAGCATAAAATCGGTGTACTCAGGCTTTCCTACTCCCATGAATACCTCAAGAAGCTGGGGTTAAAAGAAGAGAATACGGTGGCCATCAACGATGCCGATCAGCTGACAAAAGTACTTTATGGTCGACGAGTGCCACTGATTATTCAGGGGGAGAAAAATTTTCGTGACCTGTCGATAAAGGGAGAGGTTCCCCTTGACGAGGTGGAAGTCGCCTACTTTGCTTTTTCAATCACCGAGTATATCGCCATCAGTAAGGGCACGCCGGTCCACCTGGTCGAGGCCCTGCAGGAGAGCTATCAAGCGCTTGAAGCAGCCGGTGAATTATTTATTCCCGACGCCAGCACCTCAAATTGACTCTATCGGCAGGTAGGTGCCGATGCTGCCTAAATAGCAAGGCGAGTTATCTTTGAGCCGATAGTCGCTCTCTAACCCAACACAACCCGCCCCAAACCCTCATCCCAACACCAACTCTCCCCCAAACCAAAAACCTCAACACCCCCCAACCAACGCTTTTGCGGCCCACAGTCACGCCAGTTGATCTCCCGCGCCAACAACCGTCGCCCCACCGATGTCAGTCGGTAGCGTTTGTTAACTTCTCTCTTCTTAACTTCGTCCTGTTTTACGTCATTCGACTCAACGCCTTTCTTTTTAACATCGCTCTGCTCCACCTCACCCTCCAGCAACACCAGCGCTGGCTCCCGCGCCTGGCACAGTTCATCAAGCACACTAAAAAACATCAGGTCGCCTAAAAAGGGCTGCGGTTCTGTTTCTGCGGTTAAAAAACAAAACAACCGACGGCGACCCACGCCACCAATACTGCCTTGATCTTGCTTCTGCTCTTGTTCTTTCTCTCTGTTCTGTTCGCGTTGCACCAGCTGTAGGGTTAAGCGCTGGGTTAGACTCAGGCCATCGGTTTTCCAGGGCAACTCTTGCAGCATTCTAAACAGAGCGGATTGCATTAAAGGCAGGGGGCTATTTTTCTCTTGGGTCAATGCCCATAGCTCGGAGGGATTTGGCCCCGTGAAGGCCTGCCAAATACGGCAACCGATATTGATATCGCGCGCGGTCAGCGGGCGACGTTGTTGCCACAGCAACGCCAAATTTTGCGGCTGCGTCGATAGCTGGCCCAAACCAATAAAACGATCAATGCCCGGATAGTTTTCTACCTGCACCAACTCCAACACGATGCCATCAAGGTTGGCGCGGGATAAATGCTGAGCGATGTAGGCAAAACACAACTGATCAAAGGCGTCGTGTTCGAACCACAACACAATACGCTGATAATCCCCCGGCAGCTGCCGCAGGCGTTGCTCTTCACGGCGAAAGTCATCACCGGCCTGCTCGGGTTTCAGCTGTGGAATGTGCGGGGCGTAATGATCAACAATAAATTGGCGACGGATTTCTACAAATTTTTCCAGCGGCTCACTGGGTGGCACGCGGCCCTGGGGAAAGGGGTTACTGATTTCAAGAAAATCACCGGCGAGGCCAGCCACGGGCAGGGACTTTTGCAGGTCAGAGCCACAGCGAATGTGCAGGGTTTTTAACTCGCCATCGTGTTTTACCCCCAAGGCCGCCGCGGACTCCGCCCGGGTCAACAATTCAATGTGCCGCTTTAATTTGGGCCAGCTCTCGAAATAAGATTCACGGGCAATGACCCACTGGGCATCGGCCAATTTGAAATTTTCAATGGGTTTATCGAGCGCCTGCTTATTCACCCCCAGGGGATGGTGCGCCCGCACTCTGGCCAACGCCTGTTGGTGATCGGCTAGTGAGGTGTCCGTGCGCAGTTGCTTTAACAGGCGCTTGGCGTCTTTGCGCAGTTTTTCGAGATTCGGGCGCCGCACCTTCATGCTCTGCCAGGCGGCAACCAGTTGGGCATCCTGCGAGCTGGGTTGGTAGTGCGGGGTTTTACTGGCGGCAATGTACTGGTGAAACAGGCTCATAACGGTGGCATCGCCAGCGCTGTATGCGTCCAGCAAGCGCTGCGCTTGTTGTGAATTTTCTTGATGGCGTTGTTGTGCCGAGGTCGTGAAAGAAACAGCCTCACTTGAGGTGTCGGTAATCAGCATACGATTCTCCTAATAAACCGCATCCGCTCGACGGTTAAAAAATCGTATGAAAATGATTTTCAGTGATCAATCCAGTTGGGCTTGGCCCTTTCCGCGGATGGGAGGCGTACATGGAACGCGAACCCATACTGCCCGCCGCCCCAAATACTGTCAAGACTCGCCAGTACAAAGGAGATCAATCGCAGCGAGACTACTGCTGATCGGTCAATGCGGGTTTGATGATCTCGTAGAGTTCGGGTCGGTGCTCGGCGATTTCCGCCACGCTTAGACCTTCGAGTGAATGCGGATACTTTAACCACTCTTCCGTGGCGTGCAGATAATAATCCGGTTCAAAGTCGGTTTTATTGCGGCTGGGTTTAAAGTAGGGCACGGCCACGCGAATCTCGTCGGGGCAATTGAGGCGTGTGCGATCACGCAGGTGTTTGATCACCGCCGCGATGGTCAGGCCTGTGTCGAACACATCGTCGACAATCAACAGCTTGTCATCGTGCCGAATATTTTTGACCAGGTAATTCATGCCGTGCACACGCACCTCTTTGGCACGCTGATCGATGCCGCCGCCATAGGAGGATGTACGAATGGCGATGTGATCGCTGTCAATGCCGCTGTGTTGCAGCAGCTCTTGCACCGCAACCCCGATCGGTGTGCCGCCACGCCAAATGGCGATGATGTAGTCGGGGCGAAAGCCGTCATTAATAACCTTGGCGCCAAGACGAAAAGAATCTTCCAGCAATTGCTGCGCATCCAGGTAGATCTTGTTTGCCATCTTGTCTGCTCGCTCTAGGGCTCGGGTATCTCTGAAAAAATGCCGCTGTCGTATTTTTCAGAGGTCCTTCGCTATCGTTTGGGTAAAGCGTTATTATACGCTGCATTATGGTGCACTGCTAAACTAAAGCTTGGCTCACACCTTTATGCCAACCCTCCTTAATACGGTGCCGACCCCATGGAAAAACGCTATATCGCCGAGCAAGAATTGATTGAAGATTCCTTTCGCCTCGGCGTTGAGATCTACAACAGCGGTTATCGCCCAGACTTCGTGGTTGGCATCTGGCGCGGCGGCAGCACCGTGGGTATTTACGTACAGGAATGTTTGCAGTACCTGGGCGTCGAGACGGACCACATATCCATCCGCACCTCTTATCAGGGGCAGCCGGGTTATGAGGCCATGATCGAGGACGCCGACAACATTAAAGTCCACGGCTTGCAGTACCTGCTTGAGAACCTCAATCGCGACGATAAGTTATTGATTGTCGACGACGTCTACAGCTCGGGGCTGAGCATCAAGGCGGTTATCGATCAGTTGTCCGCTCGCACCAAACGCAATATGCCAGAGGACTTCCGTGTGGCAGCACCCTGGTATAAACCCACCAAGAATCGCACCGAGCGCACACCCGATTACCACCTGCACACCACTGACGACTGGCTGGTGCTGCCCTATGAGATGGTCGGCCTAAAGCCACAGGAAATTGTCGACAACAAATCGTGGCTGCAGCCGATTCTCGATACGATTAAGTAAACCAGCATTTAGTGAGCCGCCGCTGAGAAAACCAGCGCTTAAGTAAACCACCGCCGAACAACCCGCCACTTGATTGAAGCAAGCCGGCTGCTTAAAATAACCTTTCCTGGCAGATTAACACGCAAGTCACTGTCATCACCGCGATCATGCAAGCATGTTCGCTGGCTGGTGCCCAAGGGCACCTCTGAAAAATGGCGGTAGCGACATTAATCAGAGGTGCCCAAGACCTTGTCAGCGCATTGCGACCATGATCCGTTTATAACGGAGCTGTCATGTCAGTATCATCTCAAAACCTTTGGATCAAGAATCCCCTTGCCGTGTTCACCGCCAACGACCTCGATGCCCGCGCCGGTATCGTGGTGGCCGACGGCAAAATCATCGAACTCGTCGCCAAGGGCTCTGAACCTGCCAGCAAGGTAGATAAAACCTACGACGCCAGTCGTCATGTGCTGTTGCCGGGCCTCGTCAATACCCATCACCACCTCTACCAGACCCTCACACGCGCCTTCCCGCCAGCCCTCAACAAACGCCTGTTTCCATGGCTGCAAACCCTGTATCCCGTGTGGGCCAAGCTGCAGCCAGATATGTTATCGGTGGCCACGCAGATGGGCCTCGCCGAGTTAATGCTTTCTGGCTGTACCACGGTTGCCGACCACCACTATTTATTCCCCGAGGCGCTGACAGAAGCCATCGACATTCAAGTCGCCGCCGCCGAGACGATCGGCAGCCGGGTGATGTTGACGCGTGGTTCCATGAGCCTTGGGCAAGATCAAGGCGGGCTGCCGCCGCAGTCCACCGTGCAGAGTGACGAAGCCATTCTCAAAGACTGCGAGCGAGTCATCCAGCGCTACCACCAACGCGGCGAAGGCGCACAAGTGCAAATTGCCCTGGCACCCTGCTCACCCTTCTCGGTCACCACCGAGCTTATGCAGCAGACCGCTGGCCTAGCCAGACGACATGGCGTGCGTCTGCACACGCACCTTGGCGAGACCGCCGACGAAGATGATTTTTGCGTTAAGACCTTCGGTCTCAGACCGGTGGATTATCTGGAGTCTGTGGATTGGCTGCACGCAGACACCTGGCTGGCCCATGGCATTCACTTCGACGACGACGAGGTGCGGCGCCTAGGGGCTGCCAAGATAGGCATCTGTCACTGCCCAACATCGAACATGATCCTCGCCTCAGGCATCGCCCGCACCAAAGAACTGCAAGCCGCTGGCGTGCGAGTCGGTTTAGGGGTTGATGGTTCCGCCTCCAATGACGGCTCCAACATGATGCAGGAAATTCGGCAGGCGCTGTTGATTGGCCGCCTGCGCTATCAAGCCGATGAAGTCTCGCACCTAGACGCCCTTTACTGGGGAACCAAGGGCTCGGCGCAGGTGTTAGGGCGCGATGACATAGGTGAACTGGCGGTGGGAAAACAAGCGGACATAGCGCTGTTTAATCTTGATGAGCCACGTTTCTCGGGTGCCCACGACCCCTTGGCGGCACTGGTCATATGCGGAGCGCACAGCGCCGAGCGGGTGATGATTGCGGGCCAATGGAAAGTGATCGACGGTGAACTTTGCGGCGTTGATATGGTTGCGCTTGGCCGCCAGCACCGTATGGCCGCCGCGGCGCTGGTGTCGTAACTCGAGGCTGATAACGCGGGTCTAATAAAATGGGTGTCGTTGCAAGCGCCCAAACAGACAAATAAAAACGGCTGCCATTGATGGCAGCCGTTTTTGTTTTCAAGGAAACATCTACTCGCAGGATTTTCGCTCAGGGTTTTACTCCCATTGCTTTATTACCTGGGTTTTACTCGTACGACAACGGATCGGTGACGCCGTTCTCGGTAAACGCTTCGAGCCGCTCAACGCAGGAACCGCACTTACCACAGGCTTGCTCACGGCCGTTATAACAGGTCCAGGTTTTGCCATAGTCCAGCCCCATGGCCAGGCCGTCCCGCAAGATATCAATCTTGTTGCCATCGAGATAAGGCGCCACCACCGCAATGGGTTCAAAGTTCGCCAGCAGTGATGCCTTGGCCATTGCCTCAACAAACTCGGGGCGACAATCCGGGTAAACGGTGTGATCGCCCGAGTGAGCGCCGTACCAAACTTCCGCCGCATTCTCATTGACCGCATAGGCGATGGCCAGGGAAATCAGAATCATATTGCGGTTTGGCACCACTGTGGATTTCATGTTGTCGGCGGCGTAGTGGCCCTCGGGGATAGCCTCACTGCTGAGCGCCATCAACGAGGAGTTGGACATCAGGCTCTGCATCGCCGTGATATCAATGACGTTGTGCTCAACCCCCAGCTCGCGACAGACATCGCTGGCGAACAACAGCTCTTTGCTGTGACGCTGCCCATAGTTAAACGATACCGCGAGCACGTCGTGGTTGGCTTTTAGCGCTTTGTGGAGAACGGTAAATGAATCCATGCCCCCGGAATAGATGACAACAACTTTCATGCTCTGCTCTCAATGTTGGCGGGCGGTGTCAACCCGCACCCCTTAAGGATGATATGGCTAACCGTATGGTAAATATTGTCGAAATCCTCACCCATCAATTGCTCCGTTTCCATGGCGGCGCAAACCTGCACAGAGAAGTCCGCGTAGTGTTGGGTGACACTCCATATCATAAAAATCAAATGCATCGGGTCAACCGTATCCATCAAACCCCGGTCAATCCACTGCTGAATAATGGCCGCTTTATCTTGCAACCATAAACGCTGCCGACTGTGTAAATAGTCAGCCAAATGCGGCGCGCCATGAATAATTTCGTTGGCGAAAATTTTGGATAACAGCGGCTCGACCTTGCTGTAGTGCAGCTTGGCGTGAATATAACCCGCCAGTGCGATGGCCGGATCATCGTCGGCCTGAATCTGGTCAAAACCGGTGTTCCACATTTCGACGACATGGGTCAGCACCTCGCGGTAGAGGAACTCTTTGTTCTTAAAATAGTAGTGCACATTGGTGCGCGGCACGCCGACTTCATCGGCAATGCGCTGCATGGAAGCGCCGCGAAAGCCGCGCTGGGAAAATTCATTAATGGCCGCGTCAAGAATTAGCTGCTCATTGGTTTGACGAATGCGCCCTGCTTTCTCCCCCGCCTGAGGGGTGTTGGCGCCATCCTTAAAATCATCGTTCTTGTTCGTTTTCATTACCGAGTTCTAGCTTTGTCGTACCTTCAGATACAGAATGCCCCCAGCCGAGGCCGAGGGCATTCTATCACTCACTAAAAAGTGATGCTTGGCTTACATGGTCCAAACTAGGAGCAACTGAGCAGTACTGTCATTGGTGCCATCTTCGCCCAGCTTGTTCTTAAAGTACTGGTATTCAATACCCGCGTGCAGGCGGCCTGAAGGCACACCCAACAACTCACCCACATCCAGACGTAACTGTGGCTGAGCTAAAATCCAAGATTCCAACTCTGTGTCGCCAAAGGTATTGTTCTGGCTACGGCCATCGATGTATTCCACGTGACCTTCGAGGCTCCAGCTGGTGTTGCCAATCTTGAACGGGTAGGCCCAGTTGAAGTCAACCATGTAGCTGTTGCCTTCATCGTGAACCACAAAGTTAGTGGCGCCGTTCTCGATACGAATGCTGTCATCGGCGGTGCTCTGGTTCATGTAACCGGTGATATCCAGGTTAGCAAAGGCAAAACCCGGCAGATCCAGAGCCAGGCGGAAACCCGGTAGGAACCACCAGCTGTCAACTTCTGGCGCCCAGTTGAAGCCCGCAATCAACCCCACATCCTTCACCGGACCGAACTTAATTTCACTGCCGGTGATCGCGCCGAGACTAAAGTTTGAGTACCACTCACCGTAAAATTCAGAGCCGTCGGAACCCGCTTCATTGCTCGCATCAAAACTGAGGTGATCAACAAAGAAGAAGTTATCGCCGTATTCCCAGCCGCCAGCGTGCTGCAAGGTAACGATTGTTGTGTCGGCTTCACCGCCGCCACTGCCCGCTTGGTTCAGTTCACCGTACTGCAGGTGAACTTCGGTTTTGCTCCATGTTTCAGCGTGGCTAGCCATGCTGACGGTGGCCGCTAGGGCTACTGTGGCTAAAGCAATTTTTTTCATGGTGTTCTCTCCGTTGGTATTTATCGTTTTTTATTAAAAATATCGATCATTATTTTCTACTGCTAACTTTCTGTTTTTTTACTGTCTATTTTTTACTGTCTGTTTATTGCTTAGGCCCATTTCTTACTTAGGAATGTCGCCCTGCACGCCTTCGACAAACCAATTCATGCCCGCCATTTCGCCATCGCTCATGACCACATTAGCCGCCACTTTAAGCATGCCACTCTGGTCTTTAAGAGGGCCTGTGAACGGGTGCATGGAGCCTGCTGATATAGCCGCCTTAGCGCTGTTGACCTTATCCTGAACATCTTGAGGAACGGCCTTATTGAAGGGCGCTAGGTCCAATGCGTTGTCGGCCAAGCCGCCCCATACATCTTCAGATTTCCAGCTGCCGTCGAGCACAGCCTGTACTTTCTTAATGTAAAGCGGAGCCCAATTGTGAACCGACGCCGTCAGGTGAGCAGTAGGGCCGTAAACCGCCATATCGGAGTTGTAGCCAATCGCGTAAACACCCTTGGCCTCAGCGGCGTTGATCACACCGGGGGAGTCAGTGTGCTGAGTTAATACATCGGCGCCCTGTAGGATCATGGTTTCTGCGGCTTCACGCTCCTTGCCTGGATCGTACCAAGTGCTCACCCAGACCACTTTCACTTCGATATCGGGGTTAACGCTGCGCGCACCCAAGGTGAAGGCGTTAATGCCGCGCAGCACTTCAGGGATAGGGAAGGAGGCAACATAACCCAGCGTATTGGTCTTCGTCATAGCGCCAGCGGTCATACCGGCAAGGTATCGACCCTCGTAGGCGCGGTCGAAGTAGGTGCCCACATTGTCGGCACGTTTATAACCGGTGGCGTGCTCAAACTTCACCTCAGGAAATTTCTTAGCAACCTTCAGGGTTGGGTTCATGTAACCGAAGCTGGTGGTAAAAATCAGATCGTGGCCTGATTTGGCCAGCTGATTGATCACCCGCTCAGAGTCGGCGCCTTCGGCCACACTCTCAACATAGGATGTCTTAACGGCATCACCGAAATGCGCCACGACCTTTTTGCGCGCTTCATCGTGGGCGTAAGTCCAACCGGCATCACCTGTCGGCCCAACATAAACAAAACCGACTTTTAGTGGCTCAGCGGCAGCGGGGGCATCACTGGCGGCCGGGGCCGCTGTGGTGTCAGCGACTTTAGCGGCTGGCGCTTCACTGCCACCACAAGCGGTTAGCAACGAGGCAGCAAACAACGATGTCGCCAAAGGTTTTAGCAGGGTTTTTAAACCCGCCAGAGGTAATAATGTTTTCATGGTCGGTCTCCGATTTATAATTATTAGTCGTGCTTGGTTTTCTACGTTTTTGGTCTTCTACATAATTAGTTTTCTGCGTGCTTGGTTTTCTATGCACTTGCTCTACGTTAGTCACGCTACGCCGGCGCACTAAAGGCGCACGCGGCGTGTATTGGTTATAGCTGACAAATACTCATAGTGCTGAGCGAGTGTTCCTTTATAGTCCGCAGCCGGCTATTCGCACTTAGCGTCCACCATGAAAAGGCTTGCCCAACGACATAGGGGCAAACAACTTAGCCGTGGCCTGGTTTTTCGAGAGCAACACCAGCACCACAACGGTCACCACATACGGCAAGGTGGCCAGCAGGTTGGCGGAGATCGAAACCCCCATACCCTGCAAGATCAAATGCATGATGCTCATCAAACCAAACAAGTAGGCGCCCAACATAGCGCGCCCGACTCGCCAGCTGGCAAAGACCACCAGCGCCAAAGCGATCCAGCCGCGGCCAGCGCTCATGTTGTCCGCCCACAGAGGTGTGTACACCAGGGAAAGGTATCCGCCCGCGAGCCCCGCCATAGCGCCGCCAAACATCACGGCCATATAGCGCACCTTGATCACCGGCAAGCCCAGCGCCTGAGCCGACTCCGGAGACTCACCCACCGCCTTAACAATCAGGCCGGCACGGCTGTTGGCAAAGAACCAAGCCACAGCGGCGGCCAAAAACCATGAGACGTAGACGAGGGGGTCGTGACTAAACAGTATGGTGCCTAGCAGCGGTATATCGCTTAGCAGCGGCATCGCCATGGGGGCGACGCCCTCTAGCGCAATACCGATATAACCCAAGCCAACAAAGCTGCTCAAACCTAAACCAAAAATGGTTAATGCCAAACCGGTAGCGCACTGGTTAGCATTGAGGGTGATGACGATAAAACCGAATAACAGGGACATCGCCATGCCCGCCAGCATCGCAGCGGTAAAACCCGCCATGCTACTGCCCAGGTGATGGGTGGCGATAAAACCAACCACCGCGCCCATCAACATCATGCCCTCCTGGCCGAGGTTAAGTACCCCTGACTTTTCACAAACAAGCTCGCCCAGGGCGACAATGAGCAGCGGTGTGCCGGTGCGAATAGCGGCGAATAAGATATTGGTAATCAGGTCTATGTCCATCAGTTTTGCTCCTGACTGATCGCGCTGGAAGGTTGTGTGTCTGGGAGTAAGTGCTCTTGGGTCGGCGACATGAGTATCGGTTCGAGGCTGCCCGCAGGAGCGCGACGCGTCACACGGACACGGTGGGTAATCAACACGTCACTGGCCAGTAAAAAGAACAGCAACATGCCTTGGAACAGACCAGTCAGCGCCAGCGGCAAGCCCATTTCAATCTGCACCATTTCCCCACCCATATACAGCAGAGCCATTAGCAAGCTAGCAAATAGAATACCGACGGGGTGTAAGCGTCCGAGAAAGGCCACAATAATGGCGGCGTAGCCATAACCCGGCGACACCTGCGGCACCAGCTGACCAATGGGGCCGGTCACTTCCGAGACACCGGCCAAACCGGCGAGGCCGCCACACAGCAACAGCGCCAGCCAGGTCAGCTTGTGCTGCTGAAACCCAGCGTAGTGGGCCGAGCGAGCATCGCGGCCCAACACCGATATCTGGAAACCGATAAAGGTCTTAGCCAAAAATGTCCAGGTGGCCACGACCGCCAACAGAGCGAAGGCCGCCCCTAGGTGCAAGCGGGTTCCGTCCACCAAAATAGGCAGCAGCTGCCAGTCACTGAACAGGGCCGACTCAGGGAAGTTAAAACCGGCTGGGTCTTTCAAGGGGCCGTGGATCGCATACAACAGGATGTTGAGGGCGATGTAATTGAACATGATGGTGGTGAGGATTTCATTGGTGTGAAAACGCGTCTTGAGCAGCGCAGGCAACGCCGCCCAAGCCGCCCCGGCTGCAGCACCTGCCAGCAACACCAGCGGCAGCACCCAAATACCTTCGGCGTCCAGCAACTCTAACGCGCACCAACTACCGATTAGCGCGCCCATCAGCAACTGCCCTTCGGCGCCAATATTCCAAACATTGGCGCGAAAACAAACCGCCAACCCGGTGGCACACAGCAAAATGGGTGTTGCCTTAACGCCCAACTCCGTCAGGCCGTCGAGGTTATTAACCGGCATGATAAAGAAGGTATAGAGCGCTTGTAACGGGTCCACCCCCAGCGTCATAAACAGCAAGCTGCCGCAGATCAGAGTCAGCGCCGCGGCAATGGCGGGCGAGAGGTAGGCAATCAGCGTCGAATCCTGGCCCCGCGTTTCTAATTTTAATTTCATGTGTTCGCTCTGCGTTAGGCGGCGGAAGCGCCGGCCGTTATATCAGCGCTTTGCTCAACGCCGTCCTCAAATACCCCGGCCATCCAACTGCCAACTTCTTCAATGGATGTTTCGGTTGTGTTTTTTATCGGCGAGAGCTGCCCATCGAACAAGGCCCCTAAGCGATCGCTGATGGCAAAAAGTTCGTCGATGTCTTCAGAGATAATCAAAATGCAGCAGCCCTGATCACGCAGCGCGATAAGCTCTTTATGGATGCTAATGGCCGCACCTATGTCCACCCCCCAGGTAGGGTGAGCGGCAATCAGGCAGCGTGGGTTTTGCAGCACTTCTCGGCCAATAATAAATTTCTGTAAATTACCACCCGATAAACTCTTGGCGCTGCAATCGTTGCTGGCGCACTTCACCTTAAAGCGACTGACGATGGTGTCGGTAAACGACTGGATGGCGGCGGGTTGTAAAAAACCTTTTTTAACCAAACCCTGTAAAAAGCCGGTGAGCAGCCCGTTCTCCCACAAACTCATGTCTGGCACTGCACCTTGACCGAGTCGATCCTCCGGAACATAAGCCAAGCCTTGCTCGCGGCGCTGATGGGGCAACAGCTTCCCTAGTGCGACATCGGGAAAACGGATAGCGTCGGCATTGTCGATCAAGGTCTCACCGCTCAGGGCGGCCAACAATTCCGACTGCCCATTACCCGCCACCCCAGCAATGCCCAGAATTTCACCTTTTCTGACTCGCAGGTCGATGCCATTAAGCGCGACACCAAAAGGATCGTCAGTGGCAAGGTTCAATGCTTGAACCGATAAAAAGTCCTCGCCGCCAATGACTTTTTCATAGTCGTGGGTCACCGGTGTTTCATCACCCACCATCATCATCGCCATGCTGGTGGTGCTTTCCTCCTTGGGCCGACAGCTGCCGGAAACCCGACCGCCGCGCAACACCGTGGCAAATTCACACAGGGCCTTCACTTCTTTCAATTTATGGCTGATAAACATGATGCTGGTGCCCTCGGCAGCCAACTGCCGGAGGGTGGTGAATAGGGTGTCGACTTCCTGCGGGGTCAGCACCGAGGTGGGCTCATCAAGAATAAGTAATTTAATGTCCTGCACCAGACAGCGAACGATTTCGACACGCTGGCGCTCGCCGGTCGACAAGCTGTGCACTGGGCGGTGCGGCTCCAGCGGCATGCCGTATTTTTTGGAGACCTCTTCAATTCGACGCGCCAGCGCCGGCAGGTCAGCACTGGCCTCAGGCTCGAGCCCTAGGGCGATGTTTTCTAACACGGTGAGGGTTTCGAACAGGGAGAAGTGCTGGAACACCATGCCGATGCCCAAGCCTCGGGCGGCGGCTGGGGAATCAATCGTCAGCCGCTTACCCTCCCAGACAATCTCGCCGGCGTCGGGCTTCACAGCTCCGTAGATCACCTTCATCAACGTGCTCTTGCCCGCACCATTTTCACCCAGCAGGGCGTAGATGGTGCCGGCTTTGATATTGAGACTGACGGCGTCGTTGGCCAGACAACCTGGGTATTGCTTGCTGATGCCAATGAGGCGCAGCCGATATCCATTGTCGCTCAAGGGAAGCTCCTTATTAAACCGACTAGGCTGTTTAAGCCGACGGGGCAGTGAACTGCCTGAGTGTAGTCGCAGGGCGATGGCTTCGAGTGCACGCTTGTTATCTTTTTAGTTGCGCGCTGAAAACCACCCGATTACCGAGTTGCAATGATTCTAGCTTACTAGCTGTCACTGGTGTCAAGATTTGTTTGGCGCCAGTGACAGGTTTTTTATATTTCTCCGCCACACGGGGTAAAACGACCCATTTTGGTGCCTTTTAGACCCATATCTAGGTCTATTCACGGTCTTACCATGAAATTCCTACTTGACCTCACCCATTCAAAAGCTGACACTTGTGTCAGCTTTGTTGATTTAAACTCAACCCAGCTGCCGCTATCGATTCTTGAGAACAAGCGCAGACGGCCGTTGTTGGCTATAACAGAGTAGTAGTTTTGATCGCCCCCAGCCCACCCAGAGGGGCCGCTTTTCGCGAAAGAGAGATGAGACATTGATTCAATTTTTGTTAAACGGCGAGCCTCAGCACGCCTCACTCACCCAGCCAGGCCTGAGCCTACTGGACTGGCTACGCGATGAACGCCAACTCACGGGCAGCAAAGAGGGTTGCGCCTCTGGGGATTGCGGCGCCTGTACCGCGGCGATCGGCACTGTCGCTGTCGAAGGGGAGGACGACGGGGCCATTCACTACCGCAGCGTTAATGCCTGCATCACCCCACTGGCAAGTCTGCAGGGGCGCCACATCATCACCGTTGAGGGCCTAAAACAGGGGGGTAACTTGCACCCTAGCCAACAGGCCATGGTCGATTGCCACGGTTCACAGTGCGGCTTTTGCACCCCAGGTTTTGTGATGTCGATGTTTGTGCTGGGCCGTGAACACGACTCAGCGCCCGAGCGCGAAGAGATTAACCGGGCACTGGGCGGCAACCTCTGCCGCTGTACAGGCTACCGACCCATTGTCGATGCCTGCGTGCAGATGTTTGACCCAACAACCGACACCGACGCAAAGAGCCATGGCGCGGCGGCCAAGCCGACAGACGATTTCTTTAGCGCACAGCAAGACGACTGGGCACTTAAGCTGGCCGCCATCCAGCTGGCGCCACAAATGGCCACCGCCGCAGGGCAATTCCTCGTGCCCGTCAACAGCGATGAGCTAGCCGCGTTATTACAGCGCTACCCCGATGCGCGCATGATAGCCGGCGGCACCGACCTGTCGATTGAGCTGACCCAACAGCTGGCCGAGATTGAAACCCTGATCGACACCACCCGTGTTGCCGAAATGAATATTTTAAAGCAGGACGACGACCAGCTGATCATCGGCGCGGCCCTGCCCTATAGCGATTTTAGCCAAGCCTTACTGGCGCAATTCCCCGAGCTGGATGAGCTGCTCGCGCGACTGGGTTCCAAACAAATTCGCAACCGCGGCACCCTCGGCGGCAACATTGGCAACGCATCGCCGATCGCCGATATGCCACCGGTGTTGATTGCCCTAGGTGCCGAACTGATACTCAGCAGCGTCAGGGGCCGGCGACGCATCGCCCTGGAAGATTTTTATCAAAGTTATAAAGTCACCTCGCTCGCGGCGGGTGAATTTATCGAGCAAATCATCATCCCCAATCGCCAACTCGGCAGTGCACTGCGCGTCTATAAAATCAGCAAACGTTTTGAAGACGACATTTCTTCGACCTGCGGCGCCTTCTATCTGCCCATGCACGACGGCCAGATCGCGGCCCCTCGCATTGCCTTCGGCGGCATGGCGGCTATCCCCGCCCGCGCAACGCATACCGAGCAGGTGCTCGACAGCCAAGCGCTGAGCGACACGGTGGTCGAGTCCGCCCAGGCGGCGTTGAGCAATGACTACTCGCCTATTGATGACTTCCGAGCCAGCGGCGCGTATCGCCTGCAGGTGAGTCAAAATATGTTGAAGCGTTTACAGCTGGAACTGGCCCAGGGCGCAGACAGTTTTATTGGAGTTCACCAGCATGCGTAATCTACCCGAGGCGATGGCCACCCCCGCAAACGATGGCAAGCTAGCCCGTGGGCTTTGCGGCGTTAACACCAAACACGAAAGCGCCGAGCGCCACGTCAGTGGTGAGGCACTCTATACCGATGACCGAACCGTGCCGCGCGACACCCTGTACGCCTATGTTGGCCTGACCACCACCGCGCACGGTTTGGTTAAGTCGATGGATCTGTCAAAGGTATTCGCCGCGCCCGGCGTTGAAGCGGTGGTGACACTGGACGACATTACTGGCCACACCGACATTGGTCCCGTGTTTCCCGGTGACCCGGTATTTGTCGATAAAGAAATTCAGTTCTACGGCCAGCCGCTGTTTGCCGTTGCCGCCAAGACCCAACAACAAGCGCGCCGCGCCGCACGTCTGGCGGTGGTGAAGTACGAACAACTGCCCGCCGACATCACCATTGAACAAGGCTTGGCCAACAACAGCTTTGTTCGCCCTACCCACAGCCAACAGCGTGGTGACGCCGCCGCCGCCATCGACAGCGCCAAGCAAGCCTTATCCGGCACCCTGCAGATAGGCGGCCAAGAGCAGATGTATTTGGAAGGCCAAGTATCCCTGGCAGAACCCACCGAGGAAGGCGGCATCCTGCTTTACACCTCCAATCAAAACCCGGCGGAAGTTCAAAAACTCATCGCCGAAGTACTGCACATCTCAATCAACAAGGTCACCGTCGACATGCGCCGCATGGGCGGTGCTTTTGGCGGCAAGGAAACCAACGCCAATCAATGGGCGGTGATTGCTTCACTGCTGGCCGTCAAAACTGGCCGCGCTGTCAAAATTCGCCTGGCCCGCGCCGACGACATGACCGCCACCGGTAAGCGCCACCACTTTCGCAATGATTACCGCGTCGGTTTCGATGAGCGCGGCGTGATCGAAGGGTTGGAAATGGAGTGGGCTTCGGGCTGTGGTTTCTCCCCAGACCTCTCCGACGCCATCACCGACCGGGCCATGTTTCACTCGGACAATGCCTACTATCTTCCGGCGGCTAAAATCGTTGGCCACCGGGTTAAAACCAACACGGTTTCCAACACAGCGTTCCGCGGTTTCGGCGGCCCCCAGGGTATGGTCGGCATCGAGGGTGTCATCGACGACATTGCCCGCCGCGTCGGCCGAGATCCATTGGATGTGCGCAAAGACAATCTCTACTGTGCGGAAGGCGGTCGCGATACCACCCACTACGGACAGAAGATAGAACAGCATATTTTGCCTGGGTTGGTCGAGCGACTGGAGAAGACTTCAGACTACCGCGAGCGCAGGGCCGCCATCAGCACCTTCAATGAAAACAATCAGGTTTTGAAAAAAGGCATCGCCCTGACACCGGTGAAGTTTGGTATCTCCTTTACGGTTCAACATTTGAATCAAGCCGGCGCTCTGCTGCACATTTACACCGACGGCAGCATTCAGATTAACCACGGCGGCACCGAAATGGGTCAGGGCCTATTCACCAAAGTCGCGCAGGTTGTGGCTTCGGTTTTCCAAGTCGACATAGACACGATTGTCGCCACCTCGACCCGTACCGATAAGGTGCCCAATAGCTCACCGACGGCGGCATCTTCAGGTACCGACCTAAACGGCATGGCCGCAAAAAATGCAGCCGATACCATCAAGCAACGTCTGGTGGATTTTGCCGTAGAAAAGCACGGTGTTGAGAGCAGTTCCGTACGCTTTGAAAACAACAGAGTCAGCATCGGCGATGTTGCCGAGCTGAGCTTTGCGGAATTTGTACAACAAGCTTACCTTGGCCGTATAAGCCTTTCGTGCACCGGTTATTACCGCACACCAAAGATTCATTACGACCGCGAAAAAGCCAGCGGCCGGCCTTTCTTTTACTTCGCCGTCGGCGCGGCGGTATCGGAAGTGTTGGTGGACACCTTAACCGGAGAATACCGCGTTACCCGCGCCGATCTGTTGCAAGATGTCGGCCAGTCGCTGAACCCAGCACTGGACATTGGCCAGATAGAAGGCGCCTATATTCAGGGCATGGGCTGGCTAACCACTGAGGAGCTGGTCTGGGGCAACGATGGACGCTTGCAAACCAACTCACCGGCCAGTTACAAGATTCCCGCCATTGGTGATACACCACCGGTGTTCAACGTCGAACTGCTGCCCGACAGCCCCAATGTCGAAGCCACTATTTTTCACAGTAAGGCGGTGGGCGAACCACCACTGATGCTGGGCATTTCTGTTTGGTCGGCGCTGCGTGATGCGGTATCCAGTGTCAGCGATTATAAACTCAGCCCACGCATCGACACACCTGCGACACCTGAGCGCGTGCTCGCCGCGGTTACCGAGCTAAGGAAGTCGGCGAATGCCTAGCCCCATCAACAACACACACTGGGCCGATGCAGCGGCACGCCTACAGAGAGAAGGTCGACACTATGTGTTGATTACTCTGCTCGGGGTACGTGGATCAACACCCCGAGACAACGGCACTAAAATGGTTGTCTGTGACGGTGAGAATTTCGGCACCATCGGCGGCGGCCACTTAGAATACAAAGCCATTGAAAAAGCGGTCGAAATCATCAGCGCAGGCGAAGCCTGCCAGAGCCTCGAAAACGTGCCGCTCGGCGCCAAGTTGGGGCAGTGTTGTGGTGGCTCGGTGTCAGTATTATTCGAGTGTTTTGTGCCGCAGCTGGTCAACATCGCACTCTACGGCGCGGGTCATGTTGGCCGTGCTTTGATTTCAATTCTAAAAGATTTACCCGTTAACGTTTTTTGGGTCGACAGCCGCGAAGCCTTTCTCGATGTTGAGCTGCCCGACAATGTTGAGGCGGTGGTCGACGACGAACCGGTTGATGCCGTGCGAGACATGCCCGCCGACACCTACTACCTGGTGATGACACACAATCACGGTCTGGACTTCGACCTCTGCCGCGCCATTATCGAACGCGCTGACGCCGCCTACATCGGTTTAATCGGCTCCGACACCAAGTGGCAGCGTTTTCGATTACGCTTTGAGCACCGAGGTTTTAGCCCCGAGCGCGTCAAAGCAATACATTGCCCTGTGGGCCTATCTGCCGTACCTGGAAAGCTGCCAATGGAAGTGGCGGTGAGCATCGCCGGCGAGCTGATTGGTCTCTACCAACAGCGCAAGCCGACAAGAAAAACCCAGCGTGGTATCGATTGGAAAACCCTTCAACCGGCCCTCAACTTCGCCCCAAAAGCACCACAGCCTGAAACAGTGAAATCAGAACTATGAGCGACATAACACTAGCCTTACACAGCAACCGAGTCATTCAGGGCGATGCGTTTATTGCCGCCACGGTGCTCGTTGCCGACGGAAAAATTCTCGCCGTGGTTGAAGATGGTCACCCGCTTCCCGCGGACCTTGTGATCGAAGAGCTCGGCAATAAAGTGTTGCTACCGGGGTTAGTCGACAGCCATGTTCACGTCAACGAGCCCGGACGCACCGAGTGGGAAGGGTTTAACACGGCCACCTCGGCGGCCGCGGCAGGCGGCATCACCACCGTGGTGGACATGCCTTTAAATTGCAGCCCCGTCACCACCACGGCCGATGCCCTGCAACAAAAGCTCGACATACTCGACGGCAAACTGTGGGTTGATGCCGGGTTCTGGGGCGGCGTGGTACCACAACACATGGATGAGTTACCCGCGCTGTTAGAAGCCGGCGTGCTCGGGGTAAAGTCTTTCACGATTCACTCGGGTATTGACGAGTTCCCACAGGTTGAGCCAGACGACATACGTCGCGCGATTCCCATTTTAGCTCGCTACGACGTGCCCTACTTAATTCACGCGGAGCTGGACGACAACCAACACCACGACGACCAGATTGGCAGCAGCTATCAAAGCTTCTTGGCTTCCCGGCCGCGCAGCTGGGAAGACAACGCCATTGGCATGATGATCAATTTGATGAGCGAAGCGAAAGATCAGGGCAGCGATGGGCGCGTGCACATTGTGCACCTGTCCTCCGCGGATGCGATCCCGGCCATTCGAGCCGCGCGTGCTCAAGGGTTAAGGCTCACCACCGAGAGCTGCCCCCACTACCTGACCCTGTTCGCAGAAAGCATTCCCGACGGCAAGACCCTCTACAAGTGCTGCCCGCCCATTCGTGAAGACGAAAACCGCCAGCGCCTGTGGCAGGGTTTGGCCGAGGGCGACATCGATCTAGTGGTATCGGATCACTCCCCCTGCACGCCGGAGTTGAAGCACATAGACAGTGGCGATATTGGCAAGGCGTGGGGCGGTATTTCATCCCTACAGTTTGGTCTTTCCATTATCTGGACCGAAGCTCAAGTGCAAGGTTATAGCCTGCCCCAGGTGGTCGATTGGATGGCAACCCGTCCCGCCGAATTTGCCGGCCTTAACGCCAGCAAAGGCCAAATAGCACCGGGCTTCGATGCCGATCTGGTGGTGTTTGATGATAC
>Ga0209081_1000644_pt1 | contig 21080 bp, 15 predicted proteins | sample GOMGulsemesocosm_4_FD_184636 | JGI IMG/M metagenome (GOLD analysis project Ga0209081, IMG submission 184636) | Methane-oxidizing microbial communities from mesocosms in the Gulf of Mexico - GOM15B Gulf of Mexico (SPAdes) (version 2) | ecosystem: Environmental > Aquatic > Marine > Cold seeps... | reverse complement strand
TTTGTTAACACCAACAGAGGTAAAGCAAATGGCATTATTTACTGTAAATCTAAATGTTGTTAGTGCACAAGAAAGCTTGTTTTCAGGCAGCATTAAATCATTACAGATAACAGGTAGTGAAGGTGAGCTAGGTATTATGCCTGGTCATGCACCTTTATTAACCTCACTAAAACCTGGTATGGCATTAATCACTAAAGAAGACGATAGCGAAGAAGTTATTTATCTTTCAGGTGGTATGTTAGAAGTTCAACCAAATCAAGTTATTGTACTTGCTGATGTAGCAACAAGAGCTGATGATTTGAATGAACAAGCTGCTTTAGAAGCTAAACAACGTGCAGAAGAAAACATGAACGCTCATGGCGCTGATGTAGATTATGCCGCTGTTGCTGCTGAATTAGCTCGTGCAGTAGCGCAATTACGCGTTATTCAAGTGACTAACAAAAAAAGCTAGTTTGATTTGTAGGCGGGAATTTATTCACGCTTGAACAAGTTTTAGTGTACAAATATAAACACCCTGCAATTGCAAAGTTTCAGGGTGTTTTTTTGTTTAATTCCATTTGAAAATGATCACTTTGAATTTATATTGTGAAAAAATTTAGACAAAAAAATGCACCTACAAGATATAGGTGCATAAAAACATGAAACACTAAGGGAAATAAAACTTACATATACTAAGAGTGCATTACGTAAAAAAAGTTCAAATTATTAAAATAATAATACTTCATGACAATGCATATGACTCAGCTTCGTATTTGCAGTGTCAAAGGTGGTAACGAACGTTGGTAATTGATCTTGGTTTGGCATGAATGAACCTCACTAATTTGGTTATAAATCAAACCAAGTATAATCCCGCACTGATGGGAAATTGGTAGTTGAAATTACTTTATCAAGTTATTTTGATACTGTTAATCATCAACTTTTGATAAAGTTTATCATCTAACTTTAACTAATTATTCCTTGTAAAAAGCTATGCAAGTGTATTATCGTAGTATAAAACTCATATAATTTGGAATGTTATGCGTAGATTAATTGCAATTGTTTCATTACTTGTCACACCTTTGCTCTTTTCTGGTTGTAAATCGACATTAGATTCATTCAATAGCTATATAAAAACAGATTATCAATATCAGATTATCTCTTCTTCTGATATTAATCCTGATGTTGAAAAAGAGCCTTCTCCTGTTATCTTACGTGTATTTCAATTAGATAAGCTTGATAGCTTTATATCTATGAGTCATGCAGATATGAACTTGACCGAACTTGAAGAGCTTCAAACTCAATACTTGGCTATAGATGAATTTTTTATTGATCCTGCTACAGTGAAACCAGCTCCATTTAACTTACTGGAAAATACTCAGTATTTAGGTGTTGTTGTTAGTTTTAGAAATATAGAGAAATCGAAATGGCGTACTTGGATTAAAATTCCTGAAGGTGCCTTTTTATCCGATCTTAGAAAGAAGAAGACATTTGAAATAGTGATCAATAAATTGGATGTTGTCGTTAATCCTCCTTACAGTATAAGTAAAGAATACAACACTGATGAGTAGTAGCAGTATTGCTAAGGTATTAACTGAAAAAAAGATGCAAAGAGTCATTATTGGTTTGTGTGGTCTTTGTATCGTCTCAATGCTTGGGGGGTATCTTTACTTCCAAAAAAAATTAGACAGTCAACTAAGTAGTATTTATCAAAAAAGTGAAAGTTTAGGTTGGGAAAATTATATTCTGTCGATTAAGGCTGACTCGAAACAAATTGATAAATACTTTATTGAAGATGTCGTTAGTGAATTTGAAGATTATGGTGAAATATTAACTGAATCAAGCCTGTTAAGTTTAACGGCGGAATCAGGGCTAATTTTTATGGATATTCAAATGCAAGCTTTTGAAGGTGTCGACGATAAGAGCAAGAATAAAAATATTCAAGCCTTAGCTGAGCTTAGATTCGGCATTCAACAATACTGTGATATGTTGATTGTGATAGCACCATTTTCTTCAGGTGACTGGCTAGAAGCGAATGAAAGAACTGAGTTCATGACTCGCTGGCTTCAAGATGAAGAGAGTTTTCAATGTCCTATGATCATCAAACTTCTTCCTCAAGATAAGGCTGAAATTGAATATGAATTTAGATTAGCACTTTTAGTTAAAGACGAGAACACCTAAAAAGACGATTAAGGATTATATTGCTTTGAAAAAAAGTCTGACTAACAAGAGGCTTATTGCCATAATAATCTGCTTGTTGATTTTTATCTTTATCTTAATGTTAATAGATTACAACACCTCTTCTAAAAGGCTTGTTGAAACTCATACTGCCTTGGCCAAGCTAGATGAGTCTAATGAGGAAAATTTACAGACTCTTTTGAAAACCTTGAATGCTTTGGCTAATGAGAATGAACGTGTTCAAGCAGATACTTATTTGTTCTTTGACCAAACGACTTTATCCACTACAGCAATTAAATCTGCTTATGAAAAGCTACTATCAATACGACTGTTTCCTATATTTGAAAAGGAAGGTATAAAAAAAGTTAAAGAAAGCGCAAATAATTACCTCAGATTTCAAACCTTAAAGCATTACATAATGCTAGGGCAAGTTGATAAACGAGATTCTAATTCATTTTTAACTTGGCTCAAAGAGTTGATAGAAGCGTCGCCTACACTAGTCAAACATAAAACGGCGCTAATGAGCCATTTAAACTACGCACTTAGCCATAATGTTACTGTGGATAGGCTAAACCATCGTATTTTAGTGAAAACTCAACAGTACCTCGCCAGCCGCTCTAAGATTGAACTCTTTTATCACGAATTCATCAAATCATATAAAGAGACCCCTAAAAATATATTCGACATGGAACAAATTGCTGGTGTAGAGTGGAAAGGGGTATTTATCGAACCGGAGCAGGAATTTCAAAACGTTTCTCGACTTTATATGCCAGAATTATTTAAAAAATTGAGTTCGCATGCGATGAAAGAGTTTGTTGCACAGTTAGCATCTGAGCAGTGGGTGTTAGGAAGTAATTATGTAATAGATAAGGAGCTGCTAACGGCAGAAATGATGAGGATGTATGAGTATGAGTACATCAGTACATGGCGTGGCTTCTTGTCGCATGCCAAAGTTAGCAAGGTTAGTAAACTCAAGTTACTAAAACAACAAATTAATGCTTTAGCCCTGAAAGAATCCCCTATTTTTAAACTAATCGGTGTAGCTGCGCAGTCGACTGATCTAATGGATGAAAGTCAAAAAGCTTACCTGCAGCAGCAGCTAGATAAATATAATGTATCCACAATTGAAGAGATGGCTGAGTTTACAACCATAAAAAATAACTCACAAACAAAAATTGCCGCATCATTTGTGCCTCTTCATGATTTAATTAAAGAAGGTAAACTTGAAGCTTTAAAAATTCAATTAAGTGATAAATTTTTCAAGCTTAAGCAGTATTTTGACAATTTGAATATATTGCAGTGGGAACAAATTAATTTAGTGACAACAGAAATCGAGAATATAGCCCATTTACAACCTAAACCTTTAAATAACTGGTTGAAGCAAGTTGTCGCTAATATTGATAGTACATTTAGAACCGAGAACACTCTAAGATTAAATGCTTTGTGGCAGCCTATTTACAAAAAGTGCCACCGATATACCGTTAATCGTTATCCATTCTATGCTTCTGCGGAGCGGGATTCTGATGCTGATTCGTTTAACAAATTGTTTTCCAAAAGAGGCTTGGTTACTCAGTTTAAGAGTCAACACTTAAAGCCTTATATTAAACAAATAGGTAATCGATTAAAGTGGCAGCCTATTTTTAGAAAGAATAATAAGGTTGCAATAAAATCGATCCGCTTTTTTGAAAAGGGCATGCTTTTAACAAAAGAGCTGTTTAAGTATGATCCAAATGAAGCTCAAATTAATCTTAGCTTTTACCCATGGAAAATCAGTCACAATTCGCGTCGATTTGAGTTAAATACAGGTGGAGCTAGTATTTACTATCAATATGGTACTCCACATGAAGAAACCATATTATGGCCTTTACAGACAAGAGAAAGTGGCACAGAGTTTTTGTTCACTGATAGGAATAAGACGGTTTCAAAGATATTTGAGTCGGGTGAACTTTCTATTTTTAAACTGCTTAAACTCGGCCAATTAAAGCCATATAAAAAGAAAACCAAGTTGATTTTAACCGATGGCAAGCACACAATGACTTACCTATTTAAAACTGAAAAAAATGAAGATCCTTTTGTTTTTAGAGAAATAGAAAATTATAGGTGCCCTAAAAAAATCATGTAAAAGCTAAGGGGAGGGTCGAGTAGGTTCCTGAGCTAAATGCATAGTCACGTAATTAAATTATAATGTTTTTTTAGTGTCTTGTTATAAATAAGAATCTATTTAATAGTACCATAATATTTGCTGTCCTTTATATCTTCTTTCCAGTCATATTGTGTATCATCTTTTAAATAACTCCAATACAACCTACCGGAGTCTCTCCAAGCATCTAAAACAATCCCCTCTTCAAAAGAGCCATTTTTAGAAGTTATGACAACTGAATTGTGTTCAGAATTTTTTCTTGCATCATGAACTGCCCAACGCAGGTCTAATGTTTGTAGATTTTGTTTTTTAAGTTTTTTGACTAAATCTCGTGCAAAATGATAACACAAACCTCGCTCTTTAATGTTTATGTTAATTAAGGTGTTATGGAAGAGTGGTGGGTATACCAGTTCATATTGATTTGCAAGCTTAAGTGAATATACAACAGATATTTCTGAAATTTTTTGAGCTTCTTCTTTATTAACACCTTTAGAGAGATTTTCAATGGCTTTTTGAAGGTTGCGTATTTTCTTATTTTGAGTAGGCACAATTGTATTAGTATCGTATTTAACACTACAAGCACTAAAAAATAGAACGAAAGCTAAAGGAAGAATATATTTCATGCTGTATTATAGTTGTTTAGAAAACCCTATTTTTAAGCGTTACTCAGGTTATAAAAAAGACGGTACAAAAAAATTCAGTACCGCCTTAAATTAGAAAGGGCGCTTTAAGTCACTTTACATAACGTGTAGACAAATTTAATTATCATTAAAACCATCATCTATTTCAAATGTACTAGGCTCCCAAGGCGAGTCATCTATACTATTATTAGAACGCTGATCTGACTTTAAGTTATTCTTTGGCTTGTACGAGTTATTGTTTTGATAGCTATCATTACTATAGGAATTAGTGCCTTCACCGAACATGCCGGCAACATTCATTTTCCAAATATTCCAGTTAACGCCTCGAGAAGAAGCAAAAAATAATGCTTTACTGTCTGATGACCACTGAGGTAAAAAATCTTGTGATAAATTTGTCGTGATTTTTGTTGGAGAGCCTGTAGTTAAGTCCTTGATCCAGACATCTCTTGAACTAGTGTTTTTTACACCCGTCTTTTTATATCGAGCTTGCGTAACATAGGCTAGTTTCTTTCTATCAGGGCTAGGAATAACTTGGATTACATCCGACTTTCGTTCAGAAATTATTAATGTTTTTTCTGAGCCATTTAATTTCATTTTCCAAATAGATGATAAGCCGGAACTTCTGTCTGATGCCTCATACATTATGGTGTTTTCATCAAGCCATACTGCTGATGTACCCACAGTCAACTGAGTCGGAGTGGTACCATTTTTACGCGCATACCAAATAGTTGAGCTACCACCGTATCTTTCTTTGGTAGCATATAATATATATTGACCTCTAGGTGATTCCTGTATTGCCTGAGTATGACTATATACACCATTACCAATACGGGTTAAACCACCAGCACCATTAGCCGCCATACGCCACATATATGATGAATTATTATTGAAAGATTGTCCTCTACGAGAAATAAAGTACACATACTTCCCATCCCTTGAAAAAGAAGGGTATTTATGTACAAGGTTGGTATTAGTTAAGCGGATTTTACCTGTTCTTCCATTGCTTACCCAAAGATCGAAACCTGAATTATTACTGCCATTTTCAACACTATAAACTACTTTATCCTTGCCATGTAAGCCGTAGTGATGAAAGCAGGTGCTGTCATTAGCAATTGTAACATGTTGAGTGGGTGGTATGTTTGAGCTACTGCCAGTATCAAAAGTATCTACTTCCGCAAGCTCTTCATCATATGAAACTATAGCATATTTGCTATTAGGGCTATCAGGATCAAATTCCTGAAAAGTACAGACTTTTATTGCTTTAAATACTTTATGATTTATAGGTCGCGGCTGTTCGCTATTAACACACCCAGCTAAAAGCAGACCTACAGATACTGTGCATAAGCACAATTTAATTAATTTTTTCATCAAGTTAATCCCTAGTTTGAGGTTGGATTTTAAAGTAAATCCATTGGATTTGTTTTTTTATTGAGTGGCATTTTTCGTAACAATACTTCTAACACTAGCATTGCTAGCAGTACAGTCAATAAAATAATCTTAAAAAAGACTCCTATTTGAACGGGTAGCAAAGTAAAGTTTTGTATGCCCAGAGACATTCGTCCTAAGTTAGCAACCGAGCTATTTATAAAGGATTGATTAAAAACATATTTACCAACAATTTCAATTAACCCACCTATGACTGCTGCCCCTACAAAGGTACAGGCAAAAACTTGAATATATAAAACTATTTTTACTTGATACCAATACATTCCTTTCGCTAGCATAATCCCATAATTATTCAGTCTATGATTAAGTAAAGTTGAAAGTTGAACCCAAAGCAAGGCAATCACAAACACTAAGTACACGATGACAAGTGGTATCTGAATCCAATCTAAGGTTCGAGTTAAGTATGAAAAACGTAAAATGGCATCTTGGTATACTGGATTAAAATAAAACACCTGATTTTCATCTAATCTCAATCCAAGCAATAGATCTTTGGCTTTCGCTAATTCGATTCTATTTTCAACATAGACGTTGGCACCACTAAAAAATTCATACATGTCAATTTGAGTTTCTTGTTGCCAATCCATATTTCCTTCTTCATCTCTAATGCAGGAGTTGACCTCTGAGCAAGGTAAAGTCATGTAATGGTCTGTAGAGTAATCATAACTCGACGATGTTGTCGTTTGCTTATCTATCTCTATTGGTTTGGGGAAGCTCGCTATCGTTTCGCAAGACTTCAATCGCTCTAATGATCTGGGTACTATAAATTGGGGAAATTCAGCTACAGAGCCATCAAAGAACTCAACTTCTGTATTTAAACATTTTGAGAATACATCGAGTCTATTACGTCCAGTTGTCGTTTTTAACTCGGCTTCTTCAGCTAGATCTAAATCAAGAATATCAATAGATGCTATCCGTGTAATATTGTTTCCCATACCTTCTGGAGCAAACCGAAAGGGTGTTCTTCTTGACAAAATAGAGGCTTGATAGGTTTCTAAAGGAAATAAATAAACGAGCTTTTGTAAGGCGGGGAAGCTGTCTAGCCAAACAATCTTAAATTTGACCAATTCAAAGCGGTCTTGCACCCATAGTTTAAACCAAATACTCTCTAATGAATCGATGGCTTGCTGTTGTTTAGGAAGCTCTTGAATAGGAATAAAACCATGTAAAGCGGCAATATATTTTTCTAAATTAAATCGAGGAAAAAATAAATTTTTATTAATGTACACTGTCAACTCTTGAGTTTTGCTTTGCTCTACTGTTTCACTCCATAATCGTAACGGGTCATTTTCGGCAACAGCCCACCCTTCAAAAGCTTGCTTGTCGCTTTTAGTAGCCCTTTGCCAAATATCATCGCTAGGCAATCTAACGATAGGATCTGAATGTTCTAAAAATATATAAGGGAATAGCTCTAATTGATCGATATCCAGTATACCATTTTGCTTTTGAGACTTAGTTTGGAGAAATAATTGTTCAACCTGACGGCTGATTCCTTTGTTGATGGCATTTTCTGGATGGGAAGTCACCCAAAGAGGTACCCCAACACCTGCAATTTTTCCAAGTAGGCTATCAGAGAAGTTTTCGATCAAGCCGTCCCTTGCACTAGAAAATACAACACCTAATACGACAATTAGTCCTAGTAAGCCAGTTAAAGACATAAAGTCTTTTGAGCCTGGAGCTGACTTATGTTTAAATGAAAAACTGTGCAAAAATTCTCTTATAGCTAGTTTAACTACAGCTTTATCCAATTTTAGCTCCTAATATTTGCATACTCAGTTTCGACACATTTGAGCTGACAACCTAAGTGATTGACCTCTAAAAAATTTGACGCATTATTATCAACTGGATCGTTGTGATGGTGAGTCACCCAAATAAGAGCCCTATCTCCGTTTCCTTTTTCTAACCAATGAGTTAATAGCAGCATAATTTCTTTTCTTGTATCTTTATCTAGTGCCCCTGTAGGTTCATCGGCAAATAATACAGTTGGAGAAGAAATAAAAGCTTGAGCCAAAGCAACCCTTTGTCGTTGACCACCTGATAATTCATGAGGATATCTATTAACAAATTGATTTGGAGTCTCGCCCTCTATCTTAATTAGTACGTCTAATAACGCATTATTAGCTCGCTCTAAACATTCAGTTTTCGAAATACCTTTTTGCTCTAGCGGAAACGTTAAGTTTTGTAATACGGTAAGATATGGTAATAGGGTGCTTCCTTGAAAGGCAAAGCCAAAGTGGTTACTTCTTAACTCATGCCAATGTGCCAAGGTGTTTTTGTCCTGTTTGTGACCGTGCCATTCTAATGTAGTGCCATTCGGTAAAGTCCAACTTACTTGGCCTTTATCGGGCCATTTCATTGCAGCTAAAATGTACATTAAAGTGCTTTTACCCGTGCCACTACGACCCATTATGGGGAGGCGGTTGAAAGAACCATCAAACGACAAGTCTAAGTTTATTCGACTTAAAACAGGTTCTTTACTGCCGGGCCACTGAATAGCGACATCTGATAATTTAACTCCCCAGGTCACGGCATAAACTCCACTGGCACCCAGTAACGTCTTTCACCACCATAACGTTGGCTATAGTTATATTTTTTATTTGGCCCTAAAGGCATTGTCGATATTCCAGGGATAAAAGGAATATTTACCCCTTTTAAAGATATATCGTCACAAGCGACAGGGGGGAGCATTTGAAAATCAGGTTTGTTATAGCCCACACGAACGATTGATAGTAATTCAAGTGATTTTTGCGCCCAATCGACTAAAGATTCTATTTCACATAATGGTACTTGCCTTGGATCTTTGAGCTCTTCAGGCGAATAACTCATTAACGGGCTTCTGAGCCTAACAGGCAACCCTTTGACTCGTTTCACAAACTGTGCAAAAGATTCACCGGCCACAGCCACATCTTGGTAATTAACATTGAGGGTATTTTCTAAACTAGTAATTAATGTATTAACTAAGGATAACCGCTTTTCTCTTCCTGGAACATCAGCTCTAAGCCCACCCAATATGTTGTTCCAATTTGAGAAATCCCTATCAAGTAACCAAACGTCTTCTTGTACATCATCACTAATGGGTACAAACAGTTTTCTAACGGTTTGGATAATTCGGGTATCACAAGCATTGCGTCCTTTTTTACAAGCTTCTTTTTTAATCATATTCCACAGTAGTACAGGCACATCATTGCCTTCACCCTGCAAGCGTTCAACAGCTTCAAGTAATGCCGCACCACCACTGATATCAAGCTTTAATTCATTAATACTTTCTGGTTTTGAAATAGCATTTACACGACTGATTATTATTTCATCCGTCACTGCATCATTTTCTCTATTCAAGTCAATAAAGTAGTCATTAGGGTTATCTTTTTGCAGGTCTAATTGTTTTAATAGTTCTAAACTTTGTGTTTTAAATGAATTCCAAGATGCAATATAAGCAGGGTTAGTATTATTTCTGCTAAGTGGTGGTCTTAAGAAGAAAAGAGCCATATTTCGGCGATTAATGTCTTTAGCTAAGCGATGGAGAGTTACAGGTGAAAGGCCTCTGTTTCTCTGCATGTTAGCATCATAACCGGCATCGCCAATGACAAACATGAGCTTGATATTGTCTCGACAGCCACTTGCATCTCTAACTGCTTGTTTTACGCCGCCCCAAATATTTTCAGGGTAATCGTCTTTTTTATCACTTATTGCTTTGACTTCTCGAATAGCGCGTAAAAAACGCTGATTATTCCGAGCTACACTAGCTTCATCTAAATCTTTACAACCAGTACCTTCTAAAGCCACACCTTCACCAATACCAGACAAGCCATTTTGAGTATCAGTATACACTCGGAAACCAAATCGATATTGCGCTCCTTGTTCCGCTTTTTCTTGCAAGCTGGATTTTATTCTTCCAACAACACCGTTCATATCGTTAGAGCCTCGAATTCTCTCTATTTGAGGCGTCATACTAAGAGTGCCATCCATCACAAAAAAAACATCGAGGTTGTTAGCAAAATCTACTAAAGGTCCTGTGTTTATTTCAGGGTTAACTAAGGAAATTGTTCCATCACTAGATTCACCACCGGCAAACCCGTTAGTTGCTGCAGCAACTCGGTAGTAGCCTCCAATAGGATCTTCTAATATGGGTAAACGCCAAGGTGATTTGTACCAAGATTTACCTCCTAAGATAGGCTGACATTGTGACTTGTCTCGCTTTTGAGCAGCACTTAATGAAGGGTAACCACAGACGGTACCTACACTACCATTATATGTTAGGTCGTCCTTACCTCTTAAGCCGCCTGCGTGATTCCACATGAGGACATTTTTTTTGAATACCCAACCAAATAATTTATGGCGGTTGGGTTGGTGGTTATATTCATTGCCTAATAGAACGGCATGTTCAGATTCATCGAAAACATAAGTAAGACTGAAACGACTTAAACGACGACAAGCATTCTTTTTGGTTTTATCTTTTGAGCAACTTTTTAGATCGGGGTTTGGAAAAGATAAAACTTTGACTTGACGTTTTCGGTTATTGGTAATGTCTTTTGATGTCGTTTTAATAAATGCTTTACGCGATAGCCCTGTTTTTTCGTGTTCTAAAGGTACATTTCCACAAAGTAGTTGATCAAGCTTAATCCAGCCTCTTTGGTTCCCCTTAGCTATTACACGTCCCATTTTTCTTTTTACACCCAAAAGCTTCAAGCTTTGGCCAAACTTCAGGCCAGCGTTAGCTTCTTTATCACCGTATTCGTCTTGATATAATTTAGCTCGATTATCAGTAACGGTAACTCGTTTGGTATCAGTATCACCAACCCAACTACTCAGATCGTAATTAGCACAGTTTCCCTTACTAAATTGAGACGAAGAAAAACTCAACCCTGAAAATGAAACACACGCGATTACTAGAACAGATTTCCAAATCTTCATCACAATACCGCCTTTTAATTCTTACAAAAATTCTTTTAATACGTTATTTAAACCGCCACTCAACTCCGAAGCTGAATAGCATGAAAAGCCTGACTTACCTAATATATTGTACCAATTTTGACACTCGCCTAAATTAACAATTGTTAAATTTTTAGTTGTTTTCCAAGTAAGAGCAACCCCAACATCTTCAATTTTAAATGCTTCATTTCGACTATCAACGATGTATAGCACATGATCAAATTCACTTTTAATTAGCGAGTTAACACTCGTTAAATCGAGCAATGCGCGGTCTGAGTATCCGGCTGTGTCGATAGATTCAATTAAATCCATTGCATCTTTAGAAGATAAATAGGTGAGCTCTTCACCTTCTAAAATAATTTTTGCAGCACCAGAGGGTTCAATAATAACTAAGGTGAAAGGGAGTAATGACTGCTTTTTATAAATGCGACTAACCCATGACTTAAGTGTTTCACGAACCACTTTAGCCACTCTAACTTTTTCAATTTTTTGTTCAAACCCCATTCTTGGAGACCAAATAATTAACTTTCGCGGTTTATCTGAACGTAATTTAATTAATTGAAAATGAATTTGGTTATTGCGTAGTTCGCCTTGGCTGCATTTAGTTAATTTAATTTGAGTATCTGTGACATAAATCCACTTCTTCTTTGGAAGTCGTGCAGAGTTTATTCCACTATATCGGATTAATTCCTGCAATGTTTCTGTTTGAGCAAAACCTTTAACAGAAAAATTACTTGGTGTATCTTTTCGGCAAGAATTTTCGGTTTCGAAAACTTTAATAAAAGTGGTGTTTTTTATTTTTGTTTGTTGGTGGAGTTTGATGGGATATAAATCTGTGACTTTTGTTTCTGGTGTTAGTACTTGTTCTGATTCTACTTTTTTTGAACCTATCTTCACTCTATTTATGCTTATATCTTGCGCTTGAAGTATATCCGTTTGACTCACTTTATCAGCACAACCTTTGACCTTATGTGAACATAAGGATCCATGAGATATTCGGAAGGCTAATTTTTGAGGTGATGCACTGTTATCTTTAACGGCATTAGGATAAAGGTAAAAATCAAACGTGCCAAAAGACTTAAAAGTATTGCCTATTTTCCCTTTTGCCAACTCAGGATGTCGAGTTAATGCTGAAAGAAGTTCTTCCAGCGAGAGAGAATCGCCAAACCATTTTACGGGAATCTCTGCAATAACTAAGTTATTAAAATAGTGTGCAATTACCTCTCCTGAATAGGAAGGAGATTCGTTGTTGGCTAAGGTTTGCGTTTGCTGTAACTGCTCTTTACCATTAGAAAAATCTTGGTATTCTTGGTTTAGTTTTTCAAGTTCAGCTTTAGGTAAATTTAGAAACTCTATTGTTGGGTACGCCTGCTCTGGTATATGAGAGAGTTTAAACTGTGGAAAATTGCACGGAAGACGATATTTTCCCTCCTTACTTGAACTATGTATTAATGGAAAAACGCCGGTTGTTTTTTGAAAACTTAGACGAATAAAAGGCATGTAATGTCGTATTCCTGAATCCAAAGACTCCGGGTGTATCATAATGCCAATAGAGATGATTTTATCCTTAAAAAATTCTGTATCGATGTTTTTCAGTGTTACCTCATCACACTCTTCAGCCAAAGCTCTGCGCTCATTCAGGGAACCTAAATTGGCATTTGTAGCTAGAACTGTCTGCGAAATGAATAATGCGAGAATGAAAAAACCAATGTTGAAAATTTTAGTGAAGGGTATCCTAACGTCACCTTGAGTCATTGCTCTTAACCTATTTTACTTTTTATTATTTAAGATGATCCTTAATAAACTATAACACATAACCGATGGAAATGTAGCCAATCTAGAATTTGAACTGATTTAACTAGGCAGGTAGGGTGGGATTATGCTTTGGTTGATTTATGACCAAATAATATATCCGCTCTAAATTTGGTGTCCCAACATGCTCTTTGCATTTTTCTGCAACATTATCTTTTAGTGGGTGTGCTTTGATTAAATTTAATAACTTTCGTCTGATGGTTGATAAATTTACGGCCCATCGTCAGCATAAATTTGACATTTATCTTCTCTAAATGTCACATCTAGTACCCAGTACTGACTATTTTCAATAGCCCAATGACCTCTTATGTAACCAGACACTTTTTTTACGTCTTCTTTGAGTGGCGTTATATAATAAGAGGTTTCCTGCTCTGTTTTCGTTTTTAGCTGCCGACTACGTTTTACTTGTACTACAGCGAAGCTATCTTTTAACTTCTCCCTTTCATCAAACCACTCTGTGATGGGTAATCACCGCATTTTTAATGTTCATACTTGCTAGCATTGATTGCATAACAGGTATCTCATTTGTTTTTGTTGACGTTTCTTTTTGGTAAATAATAAGGCCGTTTTCTACCACTATTGCAGTCATTAGCTGTAAAGCATCTATATCAACATGTTTGGAGCCACAAACCACTTTACCATCAAAACTAATATGCTCTTTACCAATGTTTTCTCGAACCGCATTTGAAAAATTAATGAAGCATGATACGAGACTATCAGCCTTGAGAGCTATTATAATACGCCCGATAGAGTGCCTGGTGGGAATACTATGGCTAAAATCTCAGTATTCTCTTAACCAATCCAGTTGGGCGACCCCAAATATATTAATCGCTTTCCAGCCCTTGGCATCACAAAGCACGGCGACTATTGTTAAGAAGATAATATCGGCTAGTTCGTAATCTTTATTCGCGTCTACTCGGTGATCCTCAATGCTTTCAATATCTTGAAATGATGACATGGTAAATAACTTTGTTGATTTCTGATACTGATCTGATCATCTTATATCAATAAAGTTCAAAATTTTTTAATTATACTGTGTTATTTATCTGAAATGTGCGATCCCACCCTGACTAGGCAGGATACTTAAGGGCGAGATAATGCATTTCTTATAGATATTAATATATAATGAAAGCAGTTTTAATTTAATTGAGATTATATTAGTTTTAGAACTCAGTATTAAATAAATGGCAATAGATTGTTTTTAATGCCATTTATTTAGTTTGTTTTTAGTTGAGTTTTATATCGCTTGTGGAAATTATATTTACATCCATAAATTATTAATATATATGTGCTACTTAATCAACTTTAATACTTGATTCACTCATCAATACAGCATGACCACCTACACGTATGGTTAAATCTTTACTCTGCTTGTTGTCCATCTCTACGTAAAATATACTCTTTCTGGCGTCATTTGCGCCACGTTGAATAGCAAACACATGTGTACCTGCTTGAATATGATCATGTGAACAAATGTGATTTGCAAAAGCAGCAATTGCGCCACCAATAGGTGGATCTTCATTATGTGCTATAGCAGGACCTAATAAACGAGCATGAAAATCCGCAGGGTTGTCATCTGTATTATTGGCAAAAAGCAATATTTCTTGTGACAATGAGCTTGGTGCAGAAGAATTACTCCATGCCGCTTCATTAAACTTCGCTTCACGAATAGCCGTGTAAGATTTTATCGGCACAATTAAGTAAGGTACACCACACGAGACAATTAACGTTCTGTAATGGTCAAAACCGATATCAGAAGGTCTAAGAGATAACATGGAAGCTAGCTCTTCTGTAGTTGGTGTGTAATAGTCAATAGCGGCATGAGTATCATACGTTTGTTGCACTAAATTAGCATTACCTTCACTATCCTTAGAAACAAAACTTTTGACTTCTTGTTCATGATCTTTGAATGAAGATGTTAAGCATATTTGTGTGTGTTTCTGTGGTAATTCAATCGTTTTAGTTTCAGCTAATACATAGCTTGCTGCCAACACCGTGTGAATACTGGCGGGTAATTCTTTTTCTTTAGAAAAAACCCGAATGTTATAGCTATTTAGATCATCGGTTGCAGTTAAAAAAGTGGTACTAGAAGTGCTTAATTCACCAGCAATTTGTTGCATTTTTTCAGCAGTTAAACCATTTGCATTAGGAAATACGGGTAATGGCACACCATGAAAGGCGTGTTCGGTAAAAACGTCAGCGGTGTAATAATTATAATTCATGCTGGCTCCTTAGGCTGCAAGTTGTATTGTGTTACCGTCTAGGCGCACAGGATAGGTGTTTACTTTAACACTTTCGTCTTCAAGGCAAATACCTGTAGACAAGTCGAAGTGTTGTTTATATAGCGGTGAAGCAACAACGGTTTTACCATTAAGACTACCAGTAATACCGCGTGATAATGTATTTACTTTACTAAAAGGGCAGTAATTATCAATGGCATAAAGCTCTTCAGTGCCAGCCGTATTGATTACTCTAAAAATTGCAATTTGCTTACCATCTAAAAGAGCTCCACGCCCCATGCTTGGTAATATATCATTAAGTTCGCAAATGGTTAGCCATTGCTTTTCTTGTGTTAGATTTGAAGATGTAGTTGTCATATTTAGCTCTCTTTAATACTTAGGCTATTTCTGCATTTTTTTCTTGAGCAGATGCTGGACGTATTTGTTCTCTTTCGGTAGTGAAAATGATATTTTCATCATGCTGTTCGCTATTAACAAAATGTTCAAAACGTTTCATTTTTTCTGGATCATCAATGGTAGTTTTCCATTCACATTGATAAGTATCCACAACGTCTACCATTTCTTGTTCTAACTCAGCGGCTAAGCTTAGTTTGTCATCAATAATCACAGATTTCAAATACTCTAAGCCACCTTCCATATTGTCCATCCATACAGAAGTACGTTGTAAACGATCAGCGGTGCGTACATAGAACATAATGATTCGGTCAATGTATTTAACTAGTGCTGCATCGTCTAAATCAGTAGCAAACAAATCAGCATGGCGAGGTTTCATTCCGCCATTACCACATACATATAAATTCCAACCATTTTCGGTAGCAATAATACCAAAATCTTTACTTTGAGCTTCAGCACATTCACGAGTACAACCAGAAACTGCAAATTTTATTTTATGAGGAGAGCGTAAACCCTTATAGCGATTTTCAAGTAAAATAGCCATGCTCATAGAATCTTGAACACCGTAGCGACACCAGGTTGAACCAACACATGATTTAACAGTACGCAATGATTTACCATAAGCGTGACCCGTTTCAAAACCGGCATCAACTAATTCACGCCAAATATGAGGTAGCTGATCAGATCTTGCGCCAAATAAATCAACTCGTTGACCACCAGTGATTTTAGTATAAAGGTTGTATTTCTTAGCAACTTCACCTAAAACTATCAATTTTTCTGGTGTGATTTCACCGCCTGCAATACGTGGCACTACAGAGTATGTACCATCTTTTTGCATGTTACCCATGTAGTAATCATTAGTATCTTGCAAGCCCTGAAGGTTGCTATTTAATACGTGATCATTCCAACATGAAGCAAGTATGTTAGCAGCAGTTGGTTTACAAATATCACAGCCTAAACCTGAACCATGTTTTTCAAGTAGCTCTTCAAAAGATTTGATTTTTTCAACACGAATAATATTGTATAAATCTTGACGGGTATAGGGAAAATGCTCACAAAGATCCGTGTTTACTTCAACACCAGATTTTTCTAATTCGCAATTTAATACTTGTGTTACTAAAGCTGTACAACCGCCACAACCTGTAGCTGCTTTAGTGCAAGACTTAATAGCTGCCATGTCAGAAGCACCATTTTGCACAGCTTCAACAACATCAGCTTTGCTAACATTCATACATGAACATAAAATAGCTGAGTCGGGCAGGGCATCAACACCTATACCACTAGAGCTTCCATCAACGCTAGGTAGAATGAGCCCTTCTGGCTCGCTTGGTAGCTCCATTTTATTAAGCATAAATTGTAGTAACGAGCCGTATTCAGCGGCATCACCAATTAATACTGCACCAAGTAAATACTTATCGTCTTCACTAACAACTATTTTTTTATAAACTTCTTCACGATCATTAACATAAGTATAGCTTCGTGAGTTAGGTGTGTTGCCATGCGCATCACCAATAGATGCAACATCAACACCCATAAGCTTTAACTTGGTACTCATATCAGCACCCGCAAACTCACTTGTACCTGTACCTGTTAAATGATCAACAGCTGCATGTGCCATGGCATTACCAGGAGCTATTAAGCCAAAGATTTTGTTGTCCCAAAGTGCAACTTCACCAATCGCATAGATGTCTTCATCAGAAGTTAAGCAATTATTATTAATCACCACACCGCCACGTTCACCCATAGCTAGTTCAGCTTGACGAGCTAGTTCATCGCGAGGACGAATGCCTGCAGAAAATACAATAATATCAGTTTCTAATTCTTCACCATCGGCAAAACTCATTTTATGAACAGTATTGTCGCCATCACCAATATTTTGCGTGTTTTTCTGGGTATGAACACTAACACCTAAGTCTTGAATTTTTTTGCGGAGCATAGCACCACCACCGTCATCAACTTGCACAGCCATTAAGCGTGGCGCAAATTCAACAACGTGTGTTTTTAACTCTAAATCCATTAAGGCTTTTGCAGCTTCAAGCCCTAATAAACCGCCACCAATAACAGCGCCAATTTTCGCTGTTTTGGCTGCTGCTGTTATTTTTTCAAGATCATCAATAGTACGGTATACAAATATATTATCGCGTTTATGCCCTGGTACAGGTGGTACAAAAGGAAAAGAACCAGTCGCTAGAATAATTTTATCGTAACTAACTTCAATACCTGATTCAGCAATGACTAATTTTCTATTAATGTCTATTTTAGTTGCTTTATCTCCAGTATGAAGGATAAAGTCATTTTGAGGATAAAAGCCATCACTAACCATATTAATATCATCAACAGATTGGTTTTTGAACCAACTCGTTAAATGTACACGATCGTAGGCTGGCAATGGCTCTTCACCAAATACGGTGACTTGGTATTGATCACTTTTACCACTTTCTACCAAGTACTCTAAAAAATTATGACCAACTGGGCCATTTCCTATCACCACTAATTTAATTTTTGAACTCATACTTTACTCACTACTCTCATGTGCAATATTGATTAGACTACCGCAAATAATGTACCAAATTATGAAATTAAATTTAAGTAACTGTTTTTAATTGTTTAAGTTATATATTTTGATTTAGGCTCTTTTACTTAATGCTTAATTAAAGGGCGTGAATTTATGTTCTTGCACATATTGTGTGCAAAAACATAAATTGAAATGTGTTAGCGTTTTAATCAAAAAATAAATAACGATGTAGGTTGAAATATTTTTATAAATTTTATTCGGATAACTAACAATAATTTATATCTGTTCTATAGTTAGATAATATTAAGGAAAAATAGCGATTTTACATGTCTGATCCAACAACCAATTATTTTGTCTCTGTTGCGGAAATTGCAGCAAAATTAGATCAAGCCACTCATATAGCTCAACAGCTTTCATTAACGGCAAGTAATGCTAGAGCGGTAGCACTACGTGCAGGGGAAAGGGCTGCAGGCTTTAGACCGTTAACTGATTTTATTGATAGGCTTGCCGAAATAACCATTTCATCTTCTAAAAAAATCAACCTATTAGCCTCTACGTTAAGTCAAACATCGGCAGATAAGGTGCGAGCAGATGATGCAATAGGTCATTTTCATTCTGTTTACGTAAAAGCTAAAGACTCACCTTATATTCATAGCTTAGATGAACAACTTGAATTGTGTGAATTAGCCCAACAAAAACTGAATACCAAATATAGAAAACAAATAGATCAGCTTAAAGATGAGTTAGCTATGTTAAGCAGTGAATTACGTAATGCTGTTATTTTAGCAACCTTGTCTCGGGTAGAGGCTTCTCAAGCGGGAGATCAGTACCAAGAGGCTCTTATTAATGTTGCTAACAATGTTGAAGGAGCGGCAGGGCAAATAAAAGAGCACATTAAATATTCTCAGCAAATGGTTTCTACACTAGAAGAGTATTAATTTTTGATAAATTTAAGTGCTGGAAAAACAAAAAATAAGGATGATAAATGAAAACCCATAAACTTTTTGAGAATGGTTCGCATACGTGGTTAATGTTTGGTCGTGATGATGAAAAGCCTGAGCAAATAATTGATACCAATCAATACATTATTATTACTAAAAATAATGCGTTATTGATGGACCCAGGTGGCATTGAGCTTTTTTCTGCCATGCTATCAGCTGTAATAAAACAAGTACCAGCGGATAAAATTACACATATTTTTGCTTCTCATCAAGACCCTGATATTATTTCCTCCTTGGGTTTGTGGGATCAAGCTCTACCCTCAGCAACATTACATTCTCCTTGGATTTGGGAAAGTTTTATTCGTCATTTTGGTATGGAAAGCATTACTTATGCTGCTATTCCAGATGAAGGAAGTAGCTTAAAACTAGATAATGTTACGCTTGATTATATTCCAGCTCATTATTTGCATTCATCGGGTAATTTTAATGTTTATGATAGTGAAGCAAAAATTTTAATGTCGGGTGATATTGGTGCAGCTCTTGAAGAGGCTAACGCACCGATATTTGTTGAGGATTTTGATGAACATATTGGTAAAATGAAAATGTTTCATCAACGCTGGATGCCATCAAATAGCGCTAAAAATGACTGGGTGCAAAGAGTTCGTAAGCTTGATATTGATATGATGTGCCCACAACATGGTCGAATTTTCAAAGGTGACGATGTAAAGCGTTTCCTTGATTGGTTTGAAGCATTAGATGTGGGAATAATTGCCAACCCTGGTTGATTTAACAATAGCTATGGCAATGTTAGATTAAACTTGGTTACAATAGATTCATTATCATTGTTTTAAATTGAATGGATTTATTATGTCTCTTTCTGTTGTTATTCTTGCTGCGGGTAAAGGTACTCGCATGCGTTCTTCTTTGCCTAAAGTGCTTCATGTTATAGCGGATAAGCCAATGGTTGCTCACGTTATTGACAGTGCTCGTCATTTAGGTGCAAAAAACATTTATGTTGTTTATGGTTTTGGCGGCGAAGTGCTTAAAGCAACATTAAAGGATGAAAACTCTGGTGAAGATTTAACGTTTGTTGAGCAAAGCGAGCAATTAGGCACTGGACACGCTGTAGACCAAGCCTCACCATTTTTAAAAGATGATGAAGATGTGTTGGTGCTTTATGGTGACGTACCGTTAACGAAAGTATCAACATTAGAAAATTTATTACAAGCTAAACCAGACGGTGGCATGGCGCTACTCACCGTTCATTTAGCTAATCCTACGGGTTATGGTCGTATTGTTCGTCATAATAAACAGGTTATTGGTATTATTGAACAAAAAGATGCTAGCCCTGAACAGCTCATCATCAATGAAGCGAACACTGGTATTTTACTAGCCAATGGTGGCGATTTAAAGCGCTGGTTAAGTGGTCTTTCTAACGAGAATGCCCAAGGTGAATATTATCTAACTGATATTATTGCTGCAGCTCATCAGGAAGGTAAATTAATAGCTACTGCTCATCCAGAGACTGAAATTGAAGTAGAAGGCGCCAATAACCGTGTGCAACTAGCTTCATTAGAGCGAGCGTATCAGGCACGCATAGCTGAAGAGTTGATGATTGCTGGCGCAAGTTTACGTGACCCTGCTCGCATTGATATTCGTGGCTCTTTAACTATAGGCAGTGAAGTAAGTATTGATATCAATTGTCTTTTTGAAGGCAAAGTTAAACTAGGTAATGGCGTGAATGTAGGCGCCAATGCTATTCTGAAAAACTGCTCTATTGGTGATAACACTGAAATTAAGCCAAATACACTTATTGAAGATGCTGTTATTGGTGAAAACTGCTCTGCAGGTCCTTTTGCTAGAATTCGCCCT
>Ga0209081_1000643_pt1 | contig 21100 bp, 20 predicted proteins | sample GOMGulsemesocosm_4_FD_184636 | JGI IMG/M metagenome (GOLD analysis project Ga0209081, IMG submission 184636) | Methane-oxidizing microbial communities from mesocosms in the Gulf of Mexico - GOM15B Gulf of Mexico (SPAdes) (version 2) | ecosystem: Environmental > Aquatic > Marine > Cold seeps... | reverse complement strand
GGATGGTGAAAAAAACCCTTTGGAAATCGTCGCGGACCGCTTGGCCGCTGAGGCGAGAATTATCTGCTTTGATGAGTTTTTTGTCTCGGATATCTCAGATGCCATGATTCTGTCCACGTTGCTACAGGCGCTATTTAAGCGTGGCGTGAGCTTGGTGGCAACGTCGAACATTGTGCCTGACGGACTTTATAAGGACGGTCTGCAGCGTGCACGTTTCCTGCCGGCAATCGATATGCTTAATGAGCACACACTGGTGGTGAATGTGGACGGTGGTGTTGACTATCGTCTGCGGGCGCTGGAGCAGGCGGAGCTTTATCATACGCCTCTCGACGCCGCCGCTGATGCCAGTTTGCTGAAGAGCTTTGAAAGCTTGGTGCCGGATATTGAAGAGGTGCGCGCCAATGTGGCCATCGAAATTGAAGGGCGGGAGATCATTGCCCGCTATGAGGCTGAAGATGTGGCCTGGTTTGATTTCATGGCTCTGTGTGACGGGCCTCGCTCGCAGAATGACTACATTGAGCTGGCCAAGGAATATCACGCGGTGTTGATCGCCAATATCCCTGAATTGGGTGGTGCCAAGGATGATCAGTCACGCCGCTTTGTGAATCTCGTGGATGAGTTCTACGACCGCAATGTGAAGTTGGTGATTTCTGCAGAGAAACCTCTGGGTGCTATCTATGCTGGTGGTAAGTTGAATTTTGAGTTCGACCGCACCACGAGCCGTTTGCTGGAGATGCAGAGTCATGAGTACTTAGCTCGCCCGCATCGCCCGTAAGGCTATGGCAGGAAACTATTTCAAACTTGCCTTGAAAAGAAATTTCCAGACATGTAGAATTCGCGCTCCATTTTTGTGGGATTTACATCTTTAAGGTTAAAGGCAGATACAACATGAAGACTATTAGTGCCAAGCCAGAATCAGTCCAGCACGACTGGTTCGTTATCGATGCAGAAGGTAAGACTCTAGGCCGTATGGCTGTTGAGATCGCTACCCGTCTGCGCGGTAAGCACAAAGCAGAATACACCCCTCACGTGGACACCGGCGATTTCATCGTTGTTGTTAACGCTGAGAAGGTTCAGGTTACTGGTAACAAGGCGAAGAACAAAATGTACTACCGCCATACCGGTTACATTGGTAACTTGAAATCTATCAGCTTTGAAAAGCTGCAAGAGAAGGCTCCTGAGCGCATCATTGAAACAGCTGTTAAAGGCATGTTGCCACGTGGCCCTCTGGGTCGCGCAATGTTGAAGAAATTGAAAGTTTACGCAGGTACTGAGCATCCACATGCCGCTCAGCAGCCGCAAGAACTTAACGTTTAATCGGGAGCTATTAAAATGACTCAGTATTATGGTACCGGACGCCGTAAGACCTCTACGGCACGCGTCTTTATGACTCAAGGCAGCGGCAAGATCGTTGTTAATGACAAGCCTCTCGAAGTGTACTTCGGTCGTGAAGTAGCTCGTCTACTTATACGTCAGCCTCTTGAATTGGTTGAGATGACTGAAAAGTTCGACCTGAACATCACTGTTAAAGGTGGTGGTAGCTTCGGCCAAGCTGGCGCTATCCGTCACGGTTTGACCCGTGCGCTGATGAACTATGACGAGGCTCTTCGTCCTGCTCTACGTGCCGCTGGTTTTGTTACCCGTGATGCACGTGAAGTTGAGCGTAAGAAAGTCGGTCTGCGCAAAGCGCGTAAGAGCGTACAGTTCTCTAAGCGTTAAAAAATATTTTACGTATCCCACAAAGTGTGTGAAATATTGCCCAGATCGTTTGATCTGGGCTTTTTTTTGCCTGTCTATCCGAATACCCGTATGGTCTTGGGGGTTTTCCTTGTTAGTTATAAGTAAGTCAATTAACATGATGTCCATTTTTTACAGTCTGTAAAATAACCGTAAGTCTTTAAAATTCAGGCACTTATTGTCTGAGTGGCTCTGCAATGGGGGAAGAACGTCATGGCTAATGGCGGAGTAAATGAAGGGCGTCGTCGCTTTCTGACTGCGGCTACTTGTGTGGTAGGCGCAGCCGGTGCTGTCGGTGCAGCTGTACCGTTTGTTGCCTCGTGGAATCCAAGCGCTAAGGCAAAGGCGGCTGGTGCCCCGGTAAAAGCAAACTTAAGTAAGCTTGAACCCGGTCAAATGATTGTTGTGGAGTGGCGCGGGAAGCCTGTCTACGTTGTACGTCGTACCGAAGAGACGTTGGCTAACTTGGCGAAGATGGACGATAAAGTTCGCGATCCAGAATCACTGATACCACAGCAGCCTGCCTACGCGCAGAATGCTACGAGAGCAATCAAAGAAGAGTTTCTGGTTCTCTTGGGTCTGTGTACGCACTTGGGTTGTGCGCCTATGTACCGTCCAGAAGTGGGCGCTGCTGACTTGGGTGGTGATGAGTGGATGGGTGGTTTCTTCTGTCCGTGTCACGGCTCTAAATTCGACTTGGCTGGCCGCGTACTGAAAGGTGTACCTGCACCGATCAACTTGGAGGTGCCGCCACATATGTATGACAGCGACACAGTGATCACCATTGGCGTAGACCAGGAGGCTTAAGAATGGGCAATATGATGGCGAATCTACTGGGCTGGGTTGATGCTCGTTTACCCGTAGTGCGCGCGTGGGATACCCACATGGCGAAGTACTACGCCCCGAAAAACTTTAACTTTTGGTACTTCTTCGGTGTGCTGTCGATACTGGTGTTGGTTAACCAGTTGCTGACAGGCATTTGGTTAACCATGAACTTCACGCCAACTTCTGAAGGTGCATTTGCTTCAGTTGAGTACATCATGCGTGATGTCGAATTTGGTTGGTTGCTGCGCTATATGCACTCGACTGGAGCTTCGGCCTTCTTTGTTGTGATCTACCTGCATATGTTCCGTGGCTTGATGTACGGCTCCTACAAAGCGCCTCGCGAGCTGGTGTGGGTGTTCGGTATGACGATCTTCCTTGCGCTGATGGCTGAAGCCTTTATGGGTTACGTGCTGCCGTGGGGGCAGATGTCCTACTGGGGTGCTCAGGTAATCGTTTCTCTGTTTGGTGCTATCCCGATCGTCGGTGATGACTTGGTACAGTGGATTCGCGGTGATTTCTTGATCTCCGGCGCTACTCTGAGCCGTTTCTTCTCGCTGCACGTTGTGGCTCTGCCTATCGTCATCTTGGCGCTGGTTGTGTTGCACCTTTTGGCGCTGCATGAGGTGGGTTCTAACAATCCAGACGGTGTAGACATCAAGAAGAACAAGGATGAGAACGGCATTCCGCGTGACGGTGTCCCCTTCCACCCGTTCTACACAGTTCACGATCTGGTCGGCGTTTGTGTCTTTCTATTCGTGTTCTGTTTTATCATCTTCTTTATGCCAGAGATGGGTGGCTTCTTCCTCGAGTACGCTAACTTCGAAGAGGCCAACAGCCTTAAGACCCCAACGCACATTGCGCCGGTGTGGTACTTCACACCCTTCTACGCGGTACTGCGTGCGGTTACCATCGACCTCGGTCCAATCAGCTCGAAGCTGCTCGGCTTTATGGCCTTCGGTGCCTCGGTTGCTATCTTGTTTGTCCTGCCATGGGTAGATAAGAGTCCGGTTAACTCAGTTCGCTACCGCGGCTTTATGCCACGTATCTCACTGATGCTGTTCGCCGCTATCTTTGTGATCCTCGGTTACCTAGGTGTTAAGGCTCCGACAGAAGCGCGTACGGTATTGAGTCAAATTGCGACGGTTTACTACTTCGCTTTCTTTATTCAGATGCCAGTCTTTAGTAATCCGACAAAGAAGCAGACAACGCCGCTGAATATTGTGATTGCTGGGGTGTTAGGTCTGATGATCTTAAACATGTCGTGGAACGGTTTCGGTGCGGCTGAAGATCATGTGGGTCTATTTATCCGCCTGTTCGGTACTCTCATTGCGGCTTTCGTTATCGGCACGCCTTGGTTAACCGACAAGGATTCAGTACTGACTGAGCCTGATCGTGTACAGGCCAAAGGTTTGTCGAAGGCTCTGGTCTGGGGTGGTTTTGCGCTCTTCTTAGTACTGACCATTGCTCCGTTGAAGGCGGTGGCTTCGGCCGGTGCTTTTAACTGTGGTGCCATCCAGTGCGACGAAATGGTGCCTGACCTAAAAGACAACGCGTCCTTGCAGGCTGGTGCTAAGTGGTTTGCTAACTACTGCATGGGCTGTCACTCAGCTAAATTTTCACGTTTCGGCCGCGTGGCTGACGACCTAGATATCCCGCATAGCGTTATGATGGATAATCTGGTCTTCGGCGACGCCAAGATTGGTTCGCTGATGACCATCCCTATGCAGCCAGCTCAATCCAAGGCCTGGTTCGGTGCTACTCCGCCGGATCTGACCCTAGTGGCTCGCGCGCGTAACCCAGAATGGTTGTACACTTACTTGCGCAGTTTTTATAAAGATGAGACTCGTGCAACCGGTGTGAACAATCTCGTATTTGATAAGGTGGCTATGCCGCATGTCATGCTGGAGATGCAGGGGCTTCAAGAGTGTGCGCCAGGTCCTAAGCTTGACAGCCATGGTACAGTCATTCGTGACGACCTTGGCGATGCGGTGATGGATGAGCACTGTGGTAGCCTGAAAGTTGGCGCTGTGAAAGGCACCATGGCACCAGAGGAGTTTGATAAGGCTATATACGACCTGGTTAACTTCTTGGAGTATGTTGCTGAGCCTATCGCTGAAGAGCGTAAAGAGTTAGGTGTTTATGTACTGTTGTTTATCTCGGTACTGTTTGTTTTTGTTTATCTGCTGAACCGCGAATATTGGAGAGATATCCACTAAATTTCGTGTGTTGAATAGTGAACCGGGCGGGCCGTGTAAACGTCCCGCCCGTTTGTATTTTAAATTTCTTAATAAGAGGTGATGCTAATGGGTGTTGCAGCCAAGCGTTCGACGATGACTTATTTTTCCGATGCTCGTGACCACTACAGTCATCGAGTGCGTATCGTCCTAGCTGAAAAGGGCGTCTCGGTTGAGATGGTCGACGTTGATCCAAAGAACAAGCCTGAAGAACTGGCTGAGCTGAACCCATACAATTCTCTGCCGACTCTGGTTGATCGCGATTTATCGCTTTATGAAACCAAGGTCATGATGGAGTATTTGGATGAGCGCTTCCCGCATCCACCATTACTGCCTGTTTATCCAGTTGCGCGCGCTCAGAGCCGCCTGTGGATGCAGCGTATAGAGAAAGACTGGTCCCCACTGGTTGATGTGATTGCCAGTGGTAAAAACAAAGAGTCAGCGGCTAAGGCGCGTAAAGAACTGAGGGATAGTTTGCTGACCATTGCGCCAATCTTTGCTGAAATGCCTTACTTTATGAGCGAGGACTTTACGTTGGTAGATTGCTGCATGGGGCCTATCTTGTGGCGCCTTGAGGCAATGGACATTAAGTTGCCTAAAACCAAGCAATCTAAGCCTCTGTTTGACTACATGGATCGTTTGTTTGCCCGTGAGTCTTTTCAGGAAAGCTTGAGTGAGCTGGAAAAGGAAATGCGCTTATAATTGCGCATAGCCTTTAAAAAGGGGCCTCGGCCCCTTTTTTAATGTTCTGAATAATACGTGATTTAGATTGTGGAGATGATTGGCACATGGGCATGACGTCGAGTCGACCTTATATGATTCGCTCTCTTTATGAGTGGATTGTGGACAACAGTTGTACGCCTTACATATTGGTGGATTCTATGGTGGCCGGTGTAATGGTTCCGCAGGAACACATAAATAAAGATGGTCAAATTGTGTTGAATGTAGCACCCAGCGCCGTGCAGGGCTTAGACTTAGGTGCTGAAGCCCTAAGCTTTAGTGCGCGTTTCGGTGGTATACCTACGGACCTGTACGTACCTTGTACCGCGGTACTGGGTATTTATGCGCGTGAAAATGGCCAAGGCATGGTTTTTGAGCATGAGCCGGAAGTGGACCCAGAGCCAGAACCACCAAAGCCAGTCAAAGTGTCAGACTCAGGAGCGCCAAAAACTGAAAAATCTGATTCGGATAAACGGCCAAGCCTGCGGGTTGTAAAGTGAGTGCTGCTAAACGTTATGTTTCAACCTGTGCGCAGTGATTGAGCGTAAATAGTTGGTAGTAAGACAATAAAAAGCCCAGTGATCACTGGGCTTTTTATTGTCCGCTGGTTAATCGTTAGGAGTTATTGCTGCAGCTCTTGCTCGCCGAATTCATCTTTAAACAAGATGCTGGAAAGGTAGCGCTCGCCTGAATCAGGCATGATGACAACGGTGGTTTTTCCCGCATTTTCTGGACGCTCGGCAACACGAATGGCAGCCGTCAACGCGGCGCCACAGGAAATCCCTGCGAGAATGCCTTCTTCACGCATCAGTCGCTTTGCCATTTCAATTGAGTCTTCATTGCTGACCGCTTCAACAGAGTCAATTGTGCTCAGGTCTAGATTGCCCGGTATAAAGTTCGCGCCAATACCTTGAATCTTATGTGGGGCCGGAGTGATTTCCTCTCCCCTCAGGGTTTGACTGATGATCGGGCTGGCTTCAGGCTCAACGGCAACCGTGTGCAGGTTTACGCCTTGGCTCTTTAGGTAACGGCTGACCCCGGAGATCGTACCGCCGGTACCGACCCCAGCGACGAAGATATCTACTTTACTGTCTGTGTCTTCCAGAATTTCAGGTCCGGTGGTCTTTTCATGAATTTCGGGGTTGGCGGGGTTGTCGAACTGTCGTGGCATGAACGTGTTTTCAGCATTGGCCAGTTCTTCGGCCTTTTCAATCGCACCCTTCATGCCTTTTGCGCCAGGGGTCAAAACCAGCTCGGCGCCTAGGGCTTTCACCAGTTGGCGGCGCTCAAGGCTCATAGTGTCGGGCATCGTCAGTACTAGCTTGTAGCCTTTGGATGCACAGACAAAGGCCAGGGCGATACCTGTATTGCCGCTGGTGGGCTCAATTACTGTCATCCCTACGGTCAGTAAGCCGCGTTTCTCCGCATCCCAAATCATGTTCGCGCCTATGCGACATTTGACCGAGTTGGCTGGATTGCGTGACTCCATCTTCAATAAGATATTTTGCTGGCTAATACGGTTGAGCTTAACCAGCGGTGTACGTCCAATACTGAGCGGGTTGTTGTCAAAGAGCTGAATCATGAGGTGTCCTTATCAATGAAAGTAGGTATCGAATAGATGGATGTTATTTTAGGTCGATTGTGCTGTCTGTGCCTAGCTGATTATCTGATAGGGGCTCGTTAAGTTTGGGGCCCTGTAGGCAGGCTTCAAGTTTTGCTGGGGTTCGATGTTTTCATTGTGAGCTAGGGGTAGCATTTAAGTATAGCAATATAACTTTTTTGGATTACAAGGTGGTTGCTAATTCCGAAAACGTATTGGTGTCAAAACGGTGTCTCCTGAATACTGAAGCTGTAACCCAGAAGAATAATGACAGGAGCTCATCGACAATGCTGGAACATACCCTCGGTATCATGCTGCACCCCGATCGTGAATGGCAGGCTATCCGAAACGAAAAGCATTCATTCTTACAAGTATTTTTAAGTCACGTGCCTCTTCTTGCACTTATCCCGACCTTGGCGGCTTATTACGGTGTAACTCAGGTGGGCTGGAGTATTGGAAACGGTGCACCGGTACGTCTCTCGGTCGAAAGCGCAATGAGCCTTTGTGCCGTAACCTATGTTTCCCTGCTGGCCGGGGTGTATATTCTAGGTGAATTTATTAATTGGATGGCACGTACTTACGGTGTGCGTGAAGAGGGTGAGGTGCGTCATTACGAAGGCACGGCTTTGGCTGTTTACGTGTCGACGCCAGTATTTTTAGCGGGTATTTTCATGCTTTATCCCGATATATGGGTTAACGCATTGGCAACGATGATTGCCGGTGGCTACGCGGTGTATCTGGTTTACGAGGGAATCCCTATCTTGATGAACCTCGAAAAGGAACAGGCCTTTATGTATGCCACGTCGGTGGTGACAATCGGCTTGGTGATGATGGTTGTGGTACGCGTTGGCTCAGTGCTGCTTTGGGGCCTTGGAGTTGGGCCAGTTTATATAGACTAGCTCGGCACCATCATCGGTAAAAGGCCGCTTATAGCGGCCTTTTTTAGGTCTGTGCATTTTTCGTCGCCTAGCGAGAAAAGCTGAATACGACCACTGGCCAGGTTGGAGCAGATCACTCGGGTCCGTTTTGACTCATTAACTTGAGTGCACTGAGGTCGGTTATCACCCAGCGGCCTTTTTTCTTTACCGCTATGCCTTCTGCCTTCCAGTATTTCAGCTCGCGTTGAATGCTGTGACGAGTAACCCCCAGCATCTTTCCCATGTCCTCCTGCGAGAAGGGCATGGAAATGACGATGCCTTCTTTTTCTGTCGTGCCGTAGGCCTCGGTAGCGGAGAGAATTAAGTTAGCTAGTCGCTCACGCAGGGGGGCGAGTGCGGTCTCTACGATGTGAGCGAGGAGGCCGCCAATAAGCTTGCAGAGCTTGGCCATTAGTTTTTGGGCGATCTGCGGGTGGCGCAGGGAGAGTTCTTCGAAGTCGGCTTTGGCTAGAACGGCCACCTGAGTTTTCCCCTGGGCCACCGCATCGAAGCCGCGCTCACCATCCCCGAGCAGGGGAATCTCCCCCAAGCAACAGCCGGGTCCGTAGATGGTGATTAATATTTCATTTCCGCTGGCGCCAGCGCCTTTCAGTTGGATGAAACCGCTTAGTACCTGATAAAGACCGGTGGCTAGGGCATTGCGCTCGTAGAGGCGCTCGCCATCCTGCAGGGTACGCATGACCATGCAGGCGCGTATTTCAGCTTGTACGATATTGGGCAGTTCGGCTATCCAGTCGCCTCCGCGGTAAAACAAACTCATGGTCTTCTTCTCATTAAATACGCCGTAAATGTAACAAATGTTGAGCGGTGAGGCGAGGTGGATTATCTGGGCGAATATCAGTTAGGGGTCGAGGGTCGTGCCGTTAAGTGTGGGGTGCATGTTTTTGGGTAACGCACAGTGAGCGGAGGGTATCGCTGAATGACTTAGAAAGTAAATCGCACCAGTGGTGCGTGAAGTGGTTCCACTAATACAGTGGTCGTCCAGCCGGCAGTGGCGGTACTGGGCAATCGAGATTGTCGGCAATGGCGCGAAAGAGTTCTTGTTCCGCTACGGTGATCTGGCCGTCGTGTTCTATAGCGCAGGCGAGGGCTTTTAAAAGCTGTGGTTTTTGCAGCGGTTTGACTCGGCGCAGGGTTTGCAACGCCTGATCTATATGTTGAAAGTGTGGTTCTTGCTGAGCCGTGTAATTGAGTTTGAACTCTAGGTTTTCAGCAGCTTTATGGAAGGCCAGTTCAGCCGTCTGTGGTGTTGTTTCTCCAAGTAAGCACAAGTTACTGAGCAGGTCTTCACAGGCACTGGTTGCGCGTATTAGATCTATGGCTCGGCTGCTAGGCCGTTTGGCTTCGAGGTTGTTGATGAGCATACGGTAGAGGCACCACTCAAACACGCTGACTTTTTTGTCGGCTCGTATGAGCAACATGACATTCTTTTTGAACACCTGATACTGAGCCGTCGACAGTGTTTTTAGTGATACAAGGCAGGACTCGAACAGTGGCAGCATGAGTTCGGTGGAGAGTTGTTGTACCTCTTCAAACAATTGCGTCGTATGGCGAAACACAACGGGGTGGCATCCGCTTTTAAGTTGCTGCCACTGGCTGCTTTGGTTGCCTTCATTGTCATTCATCAGCAAACTGTAGACCAAGGCTCTGGCGCTGAATGCGTCGCCAGCGGCCTCTTTTAGGTGGCGAGGTATGTCGCCGAGCAGTTGCTTGGCTTTGTGCAGTTGCGCGGTGTTCATACTTCCTATGCTGTCGATTGCGGATTGCGGTGGGCTTGTTGGTGTACGTGTATTGCTTTCTCCGCTGAAGTGACTGGCGGCCTGCGTGTTGTAAGCCGAGGAGCTCTCCTCCGTTGATGCGGGGGCTGCTACTTCAGGGTACTGACCGCCCCACTGCGGCAGTATGCGTGTGATGCGCTCGGGCAGTGGCGGGTGTGTTGCCATCCAGCTATTGAAGCTTGAGACTTCACCAAAAAATAAATGGCTAAACTCTTCGGTGTTGGCTTGGTTGAGTTGAGACCCGTGGCTGAACCCGCCAATCTTTTGCAGTGCTTGGCCTATGCCCTCTGGGTTTCGGGTAAATTGCACCGCTGAAGCGTCGGCCAGGAACTCTCTTTGGCGGCTAACATTGGCTTTGATTAGGCTGCCAAAAAAACTGCCTATGTAACCAATTATCAGCAGTCCGAGTCCTATTAAGGCGATGCCGGAGCCTTTGTCGTTGGAACGGCGGCTGTTAAAACGGCGATGACGCGGACGGCCTGTGTGGAGCAGCAGTCGGCCGATGAGGCTGATGGCAAGAATGCCGTGCAATACACCGACAAGGCGCATATTCAGACTCATATCGCCGTGCAGTATATGACTGAACTCGTGCGCGATAACCCCTTGTAGCTGTTCGCGATCAAGTAGGTCAACGCAGCCTTGGGTGACGCCTATGATAGCGTCGTGATGGTTGTGACCCGCGGCAAAGGCATTAATCGCTGCGCTGTCGAGCATGAATACGGCGGGTACTGGCAGACCTGAAGCAATGGCCATTTCCTCAACGATATTGAGAATTTTCTTTTCGCGCGGTTGGTCGGTATTTTGCAGTATTTGGCGGCCGCCCATAGCCTCTGCAACGGCTTTTCCACCAGCCGATAACTGCATCCACTTAAAGAGGCTGCCGACAATGACGGTGCCGAGTACACAGGCCGCTGTCAGCATAAAAATTTCTGGGTTGAGCCACGGCGGTAGTGAGGGGTACTGCTGGGCTAGCTGGCTGAAGTGTGGGCTGTTGCTTTTTGAGTAGTGGTACACGGCTGCACTGATGAATACGCTGGTGACGGTAATTAAGGTCACAACCGCCAGAATAAAAAGACCTACCAGCTTTTTTGTATTGCGACGGGCCTGGTCTTGGTGCTCAAAAAAATTCATGCTGGCGCTGCTCTTTCATCGGTCGAAGGCGGCGTGCGAAGGCCACTGGCTGAGAAGGTTAAAAGTTAATTTTGGGTGCACTCTGCAGTTCTGCGGAGTCAGCAAACTCAAGTAACTCGGCGTCGTTACTATGGCCAAAGGTATTGGCAAAAAATACGGGTGGGAAACTTTGTTTGTAGGTGTTGTAAGCGGTTACGGCATCATTGAGCGCCTGACGTGAAAAAGCCACTTTGTTCTCGGTGCTGGATAGCTCTTCAGACACCTGCATCATGTTCTGATTGGCTTTGAGGTCCGGGTAGGCTTCCATGACAACATTAAGTCGCCCCATAGCGCTGCCCAACATGCCTTCGGCGCTGCCAAGCTGCTGCATTGAGGCGCTGTCACCGGGGTTGCTCGCCGCTGATTTAAGGCCGCTCATTGCAGCGTTACGGGCACTGATAACCGCTTCTAACGTCTCGCTCTCGTGCTTTAGGTAGCCTTTAGCGGTTTCGACTAGATTGGGGATAAGGTCGTAGCGTCGCTTGAGCTGAACCTCGATCTGCGCAAAAGCATTTTCAAAGCGATTTTTGAGCGCGACTAGGCGGTTGTAAATACCGATGACGTAAAAAACAGCGCCAACCACCACAAGCCAGGTAATGATACTTGAGAGTTCCATAACGATCCTTGTCGATATTAAATTGAGTGGGGATAGTAGCACGCTCCGGCATTGGGCCGCTGGAGCTTATTGTTACCCTAATGAAGGATTAACAGCGCGGATTAAATGTTACGTGAATTCTGCTGCATGAATAGATCAAACGCATCAACGGGTAGTGGGCGGCTGATGAAATAGCCTTGGATCTCTTCACAGGCTAACGCCGTAAGCTGTTGTAATTGTTCTTCTGTTTCTACACCTTCGGCAACGGTGGTTAAACACAGCGAGTGCGCTAGCTGGATAATAGTTTCAACCAGCATTTTGTCTTCATCATTGGTGGTCATGTTCATAATAAAACTGCGGTCGACTTTTAGCTTGTCGATGGGAAAGTCTTTTAGGTAACTGAGGGACGAGTAACCTGTCCCGAAGTCATCAATGGACAGGGCAAAGCCCATGCCTTTTATGGCGCGCAAAACGTCGAGGCTGTGTTCAATGTCTTGCATCAGCAAGCTTTCGGTGATTTCGAATTCGATGAAGGCTTCTATGCCCGGGTATTGCTGTCTAAGGCGTTTTAATGTGTTAAGAAAGTCATGGTGCTGAAACTGACGCAGAGATAAATTGATTGCTGTGATGACAGGGTTGCTCTCACGCCAAGTCTGCACCTGAGCAAAAGCGGTTTCCAGTGCCCAGTAGCCCAGTGGAATGATCAAGCCGGATTGTTCCGCAATGGGGATGAATTCAGCAGGGCTGTGATGCGGTTTACCGTCTTTCATCCAGCGCATCAGTGCTTCGCAGCATTCGATGCGGTTACTGCTCACGCTTAGTTTGGGCTGGTAAAAGAGTTCGAAGGATTGCTCTTTAATGGCGAGCCGCATTTCGTTTTCGATCTGCAGTTGTTGGGCGTGTCGTTGATGCAGCTTTTGACTGTACAGCGTAAGGCTATGGCCTTCTGACTTCTTGCTTTGCATCAGTGCGGCATCGGCGCACTTCAATAAACCGCTGACTTGATTGTGGTCGATTGGGGCTTGGCTGACACCGACACAGAGCGAAAGGTGAAATTCATTGTCATCGAGGGTAATGGCTTCCTGCATACACTCTATGAGGCGTTGACCCAGTTGACGTATGTGTTCTTCCGTATTTTGCTCGGCGTGGCCCGATAAAATAAAGGCGAAGTTACGTCCATCGATACGGCATAGGCCCGGTGATAGTAACGATTCATCTCTGAGTTCGTGTTGAAGGCGCTGGCTCGCACGTTGTAACAGTTTGTCACCAAGGCGATAGCCGTAGCTGGTCGTTATGCGGCTGAATTGATGCAGGTTTAGCAGTACTAGGTGGAAAGCCTGCGAGTCATCGGCCAGTTGTTGTTCGATGCAGTTCTCTAGCTGTTGTCTGTTTGGCAGCTGGGTCAGGCGGTCGTGTTTGGCTTGATGTTCAAGCTGTTGCTTGGCTCGACGCTGTTCGCTGATATCCTCCAGATAAAGGTGACCTATCTCCTGGTCGTTAAGTCGTGACCAAGTGTATGAAAAGGTGTGCTGTTGCAGCTCTAATACTCCTTGCTGCTGTTGGTTGCCACTGGCAATGACCTGACTTAGCTCTGTGGGGAGTAGGGCGCTGTGTTCTATTTTTAGCTGTTGAGAGAGCCGCACAGCGGCCGGATTAAAGTAGCGAATGCTCAAGTCCAGACCGATGCTTAAAACCGGGTTTGGGTTGCGCTCGGCGAACATGGCCAATTTCTTGCGTTCGGCGGTTTCACGTAGGTAGCGATCGACGAAAAACCCCACCAGTAGAGCCAGCGCTGAAATAGACAGACAGAAACCAATCACGAGGCGGGTGCCCAGCTGAATACCCTCTTGGCTGGCCATACTGCTGTGTTCTGCTTGCCCCTCGATGGTTTCCGTCATCTGATCAATATAGGGCTCCATTCTGCTTCCCGTTCGGCTGATGCTGATCAGTTGAGCGCGGGCCTTATCCCAGTCAACCCCGTCTTGCTTTAGATTTTCATCAATCAGTTGGCTGGTCATCACTATGCTGAGAAAGTCCTTGTGGACACCCTCAAGCATGGGCAACTGCTGGCCTTTAAGTTGTTTGAATAGTTGCCTCAGCGTGTTCTGCTGATGCTCTATGGCGGGGAATAATCGCAGGCGGTCGGTGGTGGCGTAGTATTCATAGATGAGCCGCTCGTGCTCAACCTTGGCGTTACGCAGCTGGTTGATGTGGCGCAAGAGCGGCAAGCTGTCGCTAAACAGTTGCTCTGTGGTGTCTTGTAAGCGCTGGTCGTTTATGTAGATAAAGCCTGACAGCAGCACCGCCAATAGTATGACGAATATATATACAGTGATCACTCGCAGGCGGTGAGGCATGGCGTATAGCTCCTTGGGGCGGGTGTTTAGCGGTGTGCGGGAGTCCTGGCTGGTGGTGCTGAGTGTTGTTGAGGTTGAGTATAGGAGGCCTGTTGATATGTGTTTGCATGGCTTGGGTTCACCAAGCCAGGGTTTAACTTTATGTCATGAGCGTCAATCTATGTACTCAACCGCTTTAACCACTTTTTGTACGCCGCCGGTGGTGCTGATCAGTTGAGCCACGCGATCGGATTCAATGCGTGACAACAGGCCCATGAGGTAGACCACGCCGTTTTCGGTGACGATCTTGATGCGGCCGCTGTTGATGTCTTTGTTGGCCAGCAAGATCGTCTTTACTTTGGTGGTGAGCCAGCTGTCATTGGTGCGGGCCAGCAAAGAGGTTTGCCCCTGTACCTGTATCTCGTTAAACACCTGTCGCACCTTGGGGATTTTATTCACGGTGCTGCCGGCGAGGTTGCGCAGCTCACCGCTGTTGACCTGCCCAGTTAAGAGCAGAACACCGTTGTAGGCAACGACATTAATGTGTGCGAAATCCAGCTCGGGGCTGGCTTTGCTGATGTTGACCTGTGCGATGGTTTCTAGCTGCTCGTCATCGATCATGGCGCCCAAGGTGCGTTTGCCCGGATGTAGCTGAATGGGGTCTTCGGTGGTGGCCTCAAGCAGCGCGGCGCAACCGCTCAGCAGAGACGCCAGCAGCAGTAAACTAATAATTGATAAAGCACGTTGAGTGACCCGCATTATTCTTCAACTCCGCCAAATAACTGTTGATCGATTAAGCTGCAAATGCAGAAAATACTGAGCAGGTGTATTTCATGAATGCGCGTGCGCGAGTCGACCGGTACGCGCACTTCAATGTCGTGGACATCCAGCAGGGAGGCGATATTGCCGCCGTCACGGCCCGATAAGGCGATGACGTCCATGTCGCGGTCGTGTGCCGCGGTAATGGCCTGCACTAGGTTGCTGGGGTTACCACTGGTGGTGATGACAAATAATACATCGCCTGGTTGCCCCAGTGAACGCACCTGCTTGGCAAAAATTTCGTTGTAGCTCGAGTCGGTGGCAATGGCGGTTTGCGTGGTGAGATCGGCACCTAGGCACATGGCGGGAAAGCTGGGGCGCTCCTGCTCAAAGCGGTTCACTAAGTTTGCCGTCATGATCTGTGCATTGGCCGCCGAGACTCCGTTGCCCGCAATGAGGATCTTTCGCTCCTGCAATAGGCAGTGCACTAACATTTCACTGGCTTCGGCCAGTAGTGGAGCCAGATATTCCCCTGCTTGCATCTTGGCTTCGATGCTTTCGTGAAACAGGGTGATGATACGTTCTTCCATAGTGTTCCGTGTCATGTGTGAGGCACTGTGGTGCTCAGTCATCGGCTGCTAAAACGCGTTTTTAATCCAGTCCATATTGTTACAGGTGACTGGACCGGTTATAGCAATAACATCAAAGCGGCAGCTTCCGCTATGTGGATGTTGTTGTAAATAGTGCTGTGCTGCGTGGCGCAGTTTGTTTTGCTTACGATTATCCACAGATTCGGCGGCGGAACCATAGCGATTACTTTTTCGATGGCGAACTTCCACAAAAATTAACCGCTGTTCGTCGCGCATCACCAGGTCAATTTCCCCGCCCTTACATAGGTAGTTGGCGCAGACAAAGCTAAGCCCTTGCTGCTGCAGGTACCTTTTGGCCTCGGCTTCCGCGTATGCGCCTCGGCTGGTGGCGGTGTCCTTTTCTGTCTGTTTGTCGTCGCAGCCGATAAGTTGGCGCAATTGTTTTAATAATGTGGGCGTAGGCATTCGCGCGTCCTTACTGAATGGCACAGCGTCCTGCTGTGTCCGTGTTAGGCCCAACCGCTATTCATGCTGGGTGACGACCGTGGGCATTAGGCGGGCTCTGCCACCGCGGATAACCGCCCACACTTGCTCGCGTTCGATGCGGCGTTGCTGGTTCATGTGCAGTGAGCCGGTCACACCGTAAAAGCGTGTTTGAGGTACGTCGCGCAGTTGCTTGAGGCGTGGGTAGAGCTGGAAACAGTCCACGCCTAAAGCGTACAGCCGCTGGTAGGAGGGTGCCGGTTTGGACGATTGATTCATGGCCTGCTTTTCGGGGCTGTCATGCTTGAAAACCCATGGCAGGGTTGAAAACATGACACCATTTAAATCTCGATCGCTCTTGCGGTCTTCGGCGCCGCTGTAAATATGGCTGCTGCCGTACACGGGCAGTGCGCCAGCGTAGTGAAAGGCGAGGGTGGGGTTGATTTGGCGTGCATCGCTGGGGCGCGCCACAAGAAATATCATGTCGACGTCTTGGCGGCGGCGCGGCTCGTACTCGAAGCCCTCGCCGAACAGTTGTCGCAACTGCCGCGAGCGCTGTTGGCTGTCTTCTATATACAGCGCGTTTTTAACGACATTTGAATAGTCTCCATTGCCGCGAAACTCGCTGGTGTTCACGACGGTGCCGCCCAGCTGTTCCCAGGCCTGTGTAAAGGCGATGGCGCTGCGTGTGCCCCAGCTTGCATTCGTGGTGAGTATCATCGCGGTGCGATGCCCTTCAACCCATGCGCGCTGGGCCACTTGGCGGGCTTCGTCTTCGGCTGACAAACCAAATTGGTATAGGTTTCTGGCCGGCTCGCTGGCTTCACTGTAGTTAACCGCAAGGGTTGGTACGGGTAATTGCTCGAGTGCGCTGAGTTGGCTGACCTGCTCACGCCCCAATGGTCCGATGATAAGCTCGGCCCCTTCATCCACCGCCTGTTGGTAATTTGTCAGCAGGCCTTGATTGGCGTCATAGACTTTTAGTGTGGGCACGCTGCTGCCCTGACTTTGTGCTTGGTAGTAAGCCGCAATGAAGCCGTCGCGGATGGCTTTGCCGGCCTTGGCTAGCGGGCCTGTTTGCGGCAGCAGCAGCGCAACCTGTTGAGGTCGCTCGCTGATCAGTTGCTGCAGCAGTTGTAGATCCTTGGGCAGGCGCAAGCTGGCGGGGTGTTCTGGCCAGCGAGCGACCCAGTTGTGGACATGCGTAAGCTGCTTGTCTAGGTCGCCCTGATTGTCTTTGCTGATGAGCGCGAGGTCATACCAGCCGCGCAGTTGGATATTTTGGCTGTTGCTGCTGCGGTAACGCAGTTCGCTGGAGGGCATCGTCATCAACGATTGCCAGAGGTTGTCTTGGTTTTGCGTGTCGAGCTCGGCCTCGGCGGCCAATAAGGTTTGTAGCTCGAGACGCTCTTCGACACTGGCGTGTGTTTCGCCCAGCAGCATGAATAGGTCGGCGCGGCGCTCGCGTAAGGTGATTTGTTCGTCGCTGTTCAGGCGTTGCCACTGTCGTTGTAAGCGCGGGTTGGTTAGAATGCGCTGCGCTAAAAAATAGGCCGCGTCTTCCATCGCCAATTGACTGAACAGCAGGGTGTAATCGATATACTCGCGCTCGCTGAGCACAGTGATGTCGATGGAGGACAACAGGTTGCGGGCCCAGGACAAATCATGCTCCGGGTCGAGCGCCATGGCTGCTTGCAGCAGCAGCTGTTCTTTTTGCGGCGAATAACTTTGTTGCGCGCGCTGCAGCAGAGCGTTGACGTCTATACCCTGTTGCGGCGCCTCATTTCCCGTATTGATGTCGCTGGCTGGGGTTGAGGGGGTGCTGGAGCAGCCGCTCAGCCCGAGCGCGACGAGGCTAGCCAGAAGGGTGTGACGTGCTGGCTGGGCGATAAGTTGGATCATGCCTGTCATGGGTATTAGAGAGCCACTTTGCAATTAACTGAAACGACGAATTTTACCGGCGACGAATAAAGGACGCACCATGAGCGAGCCCACACTGTACGTGGTAGCAACACCCATTGGAAATCTGGATGACATGGTACCGCGAGCGGTGGCGGTTCTCCAGAGTGTGGACGTGATCGCCGCAGAAGATACGCGTCACAGTGCCCGCTTACTGTCACACTTTTCTATTGAAACACCCGCGGTGGCCTACCATGACCACACCGATCTACGGCAGGTGACGACACTGATTGGGCGCATGAAGCGGGGGCAGTCGATCGCGTTGATTTCAGACGCTGGCACGCCGCTGGTGTCCGACCCCGGTTATCGCTTAGTGCGTGAGGCGCGCAAGGCGGGTATTCGCGTGGTGCCTGTGCCTGGCGCCTGCGCTATGGTGGCGGCTCTGAGTGCTTCTGGCTTACCGTCGGATCGGTTTGCCTTCGAAGGTTTCTTGCCCGCCAAAACAGCGGCTCGCTGTAGCCGCTTAGAGCCATTGGCCAGTGACGAGCGCACGTTGATTTTTTACGAGGCGCCGCATCGCATCGAAGCGAGCCTAGCGGATATGGCGCAAGTTTTCGGCGCTGAGCGTGAAGCGGTGTTGGCGCGCGAGATAACCAAGACCTTTGAAACCATTCGCAGTGGCACGCTTGAGGGCTTACAGGCGTTTGTAGCGGCGGACTCAAACCAGCGGCGTGGTGAAATGGTGGTGATGGTGCGTGGCGTGAGTCGCTCGGAAAAAAAGGTGGATATCGACCCGGAGGCGGAGCGTTTGATGCGAATCCTTATGGGCGAGTTGTCGCTTAAGCAATCCAGTAAGTTGGTGGCGGAAATTACCGGGTTGAAAAAGAAGCCGCTGTACCAGTGGGGCGTTGATCAAAATCAAGGAGAGCAAGACAGTGAATAGCGTTATGGCGGAGAGCTTGAGCACCGGCTAGCGGCTATTACGTGTGTAAACATGAAGTATGAAAGGGCTGATTTATCAGCCCTTTTCAGTGGTGCCTTGTTAGCGCATAGTTATCTTAATAACTTGATTGGCGCCGACATGACACGCCGAGCCAGTAAAGAGGTGCCGGAGCAGGCCGGTATAGGTTTCGAAGAGGTGGATGTGGTTGAGTTTCGCGACTGCTCCACCACCAACGAAGTTATGGCCTATTAAAGTCTAGGTCTGTGTGGTGAAGGTGACGCGAGCAAGTTTGTGAGCGATGGCAATAATACTTACGGCGGTGAATTGGTGGTGAATCCGTCGGGTGGTTTGATGTCCAAGGGGCGCTCAGTCGGTGCGGCGGGTACCGCTCAATGCTATGGGTTGTGTAATCAATTACGCGGCAATGCCGGAACACGTCAAGTCTCAGGTGCTAAAGTTGCTCTTCAGCATAACTTGGGCCTAGGGGGCGCTGTCGTTGTGGGTATGTATAGAGTGACTAATTAGAGTAAGGCGTAAATCACTCAGATTTCACCACTATTTTTTCTTTTGAATGTATTAAGTCCAACTCAATAGGGGTAACTTATTGAGTAAGGGTCAAGGGTTCTTGAACGACACCTAAACAATTATAAAAATAAATAAAACAGATAATGGAGTGTGGGATGTATATCACCCAGTTAGTACACCGTCATAAGCAGCAGCGCCCCAATAAAGTGGCCGTCATTGATCAGGGGCGTGAATACACCTTCTCTGAATTTGCAGATCGCATTGCACACTTGGCTGGCGCTTTCCAGCAGCTGGGTGTTGATGACGGAGATCGTATTGGCATACTGTCGCTGAACTCTGTGCGCTATCTGGAGTATACCTTTGCGGTACCTTGGGCTGGCTGCGTGCTAAACCCCGTGAATATTCGCTGGAGTGCGACTGAGGTTGCCTACTCTCTGGATGACTCTGATACCAAAGTACTGTTGGTCGATGATGCGTTTGTACCATTAGTGGACGATATTAAGGCTAAATCTAAGTCTCTGAAAACACTGATTTATACCGGCCGTGATGCAACGCCTGAAGGTATGCTGAATTACGATCAGTTGGTAGACTCAGCAATACCGATTGAAGACAAGGTGCGCCGAGGTGATGATCTTCTAGGGGTGTTTTATACCGGAGGCACCACGGGTTTCCCCAAGGGTGTGATGATTACGCACAACTCTGTCATGGCGTCGAGCATGGCGTTTATTGCAGAGGGGCTATCCCCTTATGGGACGAGGATGATGGACGTAGCGCCCTTGTTTCATGTCGCCGGTTGGTCGGTGATGTTGACCTCAATGATTCGTGGCAACACGCAGATTGTCGTGCCCATGTTCGAGCCGGGCGCGGTGCTGGCCGTCATTGAGCAGTACAAGGTTAACAGCACTATTTTGGTACCGACCATGGTGCAGATGTTGCTGGATCACCCAGATGTCGAAAAAACAGACTTGTCATCGCTGCAGCAGCTGCTTTATGGCGCCTCGCCCATGCCGCAGAAAACAGTCGAACTGGCTATTAAAGTACTGCCCCAGACACAGATTGTGCAAGCCTACGGCATGACCGAAACCTCACCTTTGATTTCTTTCTCTGGGCCGGAAAATCACACGCTGGAAGGCATTGCCAGTGGGCGAATTCGCTCCGCGGGACGCTCCGGAATGTTGCAGGAGATTAGGGTGGTGAATGCGGAAGGGGAAAACGTACCGGTGGGTACGGTGGGCGAAGTACTTATCCGTGGTTGTAATGTTATGGCCGGCTATTGGGGCAAGCCTGACGTCACCGCCGAAACCATTGTTGATGGCTGGATGCACACAGGTGATGGCGGCTACCTTGATGACGAGGGCTATTTGTTTATCGTCGACCGGGTCAAGGATATGGTGATCTCCGGTGGCGAGAACATCTACTCGGTTGAAGTTGAGAATGCCGTGATGGCGCATCCGAGTGTTGCTCGATGTGCGGTGATTGGTATTCCAAGTGAGGAGTGGGGCGAGGAGGTGCACGCCGTGATCGTGGCGGCACCCAGTCAGACTCCAGAGCTGGCAGAGATTAAAAATTACTGTAAAGAGTTTATTGCTGGCTACAAGTGCCCGCGCTCAATCAGTGTGGTTGAGGCTTTACCCCTGTCGGGTGCGGGTAAGGTGTTGAAGAACGAATTGCGCAGGCCATATTGGGAAGGGCAAGCATCACAGGTAGGGTGACTCATTTTATGTCCACACTGATTCCGGCTTTTGTATGGTAAACGGACATACGGAATGTCGCAGACAGTTAGTTATGAGTCACAAAATTTGTGTGACAATTGTAAAAACCGAGCTCAGAAATGTGCTCGGTTTAATAAGATGGTTCCCCTCGCTTTCCCAGCCGCTAGACTGGGGAGTGAGACCTCCCAACAAGGAGAACCATCATGTCTACTATCAAAGTCCTTGGTATCGATTTAGGCAAGTCTTCTTTCCATTT
>Ga0209081_1000642_pt1 | contig 21101 bp, 23 predicted proteins | sample GOMGulsemesocosm_4_FD_184636 | JGI IMG/M metagenome (GOLD analysis project Ga0209081, IMG submission 184636) | Methane-oxidizing microbial communities from mesocosms in the Gulf of Mexico - GOM15B Gulf of Mexico (SPAdes) (version 2) | ecosystem: Environmental > Aquatic > Marine > Cold seeps... | reverse complement strand
GCTACTCGCGGATGGAACGTTTGAAGAAGTGATTGATGAAGGTGAAATTGAGCTTTTTTAAAAAACTTAATTTAATAAATTATGCAAGATAAGAGAAGGAAAGGTACGTGTTTGAACTATTAGAAAGTGGTGGGCTTTTAATTATCCCTATATTGTTATGCTCTATTGTTGCCATGGGGATTATCGGTGAACGGTTTTGGACTTTACAGAAAGATGAGGTTTTACCACCCGAAATGGTTACGCAGGTGTGGGAACTCGCAAAATCCAAGCAATTGGACAGTAAAACCATTAAGCAGTTAAAAGAAAGCTCTCCTTTAGGTGCGATTTTAGCTGCGGGGGTTTTGAATCAGCATTTAGGGCGAGATGTGATGAAAGAGTCCATTGCTGAAGCGGGCCGGCAAGTAGCGCATGATTTGGAACGTTTTTTAAATGCTTTGGGTACGATTGCTACGATCACCCCTTTGTTGGGTTTGTTAGGAACCGTGGTAGGAATGATTAAAGTTTTCTCTGCGATTGTGGCACATGGGGTCGGTGATCCTACCGTATTGGCTGGTGGGATTTCAGAAGCATTAATTACTACGGCAGCTGGCTTAGTTGTGGCAATTCCTTGTGTGATTTTTCATCGTTATTTTGACGGCTTGGTAGAAAGCTTAGTAATCAGCATGGAAGATGAGTCACTAAAGTTAATTGAAGTGATGCATGGGTCACGTGAAGAATTAGAATGAATTTTCGTCAAAAGAAACGTGAGCCATTAGAGCTTTCATTAACGCCAATGATCGATGTGGTATTTTTATTATTAATTTTCTTTATGGTGACGACCACCTTTAGTAAAGAAAGCATGATAAAAATTCAGTTACCGCAAGCCGACGGGGTAGAGCGAACACAAGAAAAGCCCTTAGTGTTAACGATTGATCAAGCGGGGCTATACTTTTTAGATGAGCAAGCCATTATTGGTAAAACCACTGCTGCTTTAGAGAAAGCGTTAGGTGCAGTGGTTAATAAACAACAAGCGTTATTGATTAATGCGGATGCAAGAGCGCCGATACAGTCAGCAATTTCTGTTTTAGATATTGCGTCTAAAAAAGGTTTTAAAAATATAACATTTGCAACACAAAAAGATTAAATAATGAATAAAAGATGGACAAAGTGGGCTAATACGATTTGGTATAAAGATTTTTTTATAGCCGCGTGGCTAATGCCATTTTCATTCCTCTACATGGATGTAATACGTTTTCGTCGTTGGCAATATAAAACGGGTCGTAAAGCGGTCACTAAAGTCTCAGTACCTGTTGTGGTAGTCGGTAATTTAACGGTCGGTGGTACAGGTAAAACGCCATTAGTTATTTACTTAGCGAAACAATTGCAAGCACAGGGATTTAAACCGGGAGTTATCAGTCGTGGATACGGGGGTGAAGCAGAAACCTGGCCGCAACGAGTAACAGCAGAAAGTGATGCAAGCAAAATAGGTGATGAGCCGGTATTGATTGTTAAGCAAGCGCAGTGTCCAGTTGCAGTAGGACCTATTCGGGTAGATGCCGCTAATTTATTAATTAAACAGGCTGGCTGTGATGTGATTTTGTCTGATGATGGCTTGCAGCATTATGCCTTAGCGCGGGACATAGAAATTATAGTCATTGATGGTGAGCGCCGTTTTGGTAATAATTATTGCTTACCAGCAGGGCCTTTGCGCGAACCGCAAGAAAGGCTATTTGAAGCGGATTTTATTGTTTGCAATGGTGGCGAAGCAGAAGAAAATGAAATACTCATGCAACTTACTGGTGACTACGCCATTAATATGCAAAGTGGCGAGAAAAAAGCACTGCATGAATTTAGTCAATTAAAGTGTCATGCCTTGGCGGGAATAGGCAACCCTCAGCGCTTTTTTAATCATTTAGCTGGGTATCGTATTACTAGCAAAAATCATGAATTTCCAGATCATTATGCTTATACGGAGGCTGAAATTAGGTATCAATCAGCCGATGCTATTTTAATGACTGAAAAAGATGCGGTTAAGTGTCAGGCATTTGCATCTAATAAACACTGGTATGTGCCTGTGCAAGCAACGCTACCCGAAGGTTTTGTTGCTCAGTTAGTTGGCCAGTTAAAAGCTCAATAAATTAATTACACGATAAGAAAGCAATGTTGTGTGCTTGATATTCATTTGATTCATCAAAATCGTCAATCACAGAAACGCCATGAATTAACTCATGGTTAGCAATATTACGTAATAATAAATCAGATTTCTTGACGCATAGATTAAAGTGAGCAAAGCTTTTTTTGATCAATGTTTCGCGTAGATTTTCTTTTTTTACTGCGTAAACGGCATCATCTTTTAGCATTAAAGTGTCGCCAGAATTTGTTTTTTCTAAAAAAGAATACTGAAGAGGGAACTGGTTAACTATATGTAGCATAATTTTATCCTAAATAATAACTTGCATAAGGTAAGTCTCTTAAGCAACTAAAATATAAGGGACTTTATGGGGATAATATTCCTTTTTTATTGGTATAGCAAATGTTATTTTTTATTTTTCAAGGGTTTAGCGGATATAGTTGATGTTAAAGTTAATAGTGTGATGCTAAATAAGGCATTGTAGCTATCTAAAATTAAGGTGGCTTTGTAGAAGTAAGATATTGATGGGGGCTTTTGGGCTCTTTAATTAAGTGAGTATAAGATGACGTTAGATGAAAAAATTAGAGATAGAACTCGGCAATACTGGTTATTAGCAAGATTTGATAAGCCGATTGGTATTTTGATTTTATTATGGCCAGCGGTATGGGCACTTTGGGTGGCAAGCGAAGGAAAGCCTGATTTATTAGTGTTAACAGTGATTTGTGCGGGCGTGGTTTTAATGCGTGCAGCAGGGTGCGTGATTAATGATTATGCTGACAGAGAGATTGACCCTCATGTAGAACGAACTAAATTGCGGCCCATTGCTGCGGGGAAAGTCAGCCCTAAAGAAGCGTTAATTGTTTTTACGGTATTGTGTTTGTCAGCCTTTTTGCTAGTGCTATTATTAAATACTTATACGATTATGCTGTCATTTGGGGGAGCATTTTTAGCGGCAACGTACCCCTTTATGAAACGCTATACGCAACTTCCGCAAGCTTATTTAGGGATTGCGTTTGGTTGGGCAGTTCCTATGTCGTTTGCCGCGCAAATAAATACGATTCCAGTGGTTGCTTGGGTCATGTATCTTGCAGTGGTTTTATGGGCGCTGGTTTATGACACGATGTATGCCATGGTAGATAAAGAGGATGATTTAAAGATAGGCGTGAAATCAACGGCTATTTTATTTGGTGATTATGACCGAGAAATTATGGCGATATTGCAGCTTATTATATTAGCCCTGCTATTTTATGTCGGCGTTATTCAGGAATTGTCATGGATTTATTATTCAGCATTGGGACTCAGTAGTTTATTTTTTATTTATCAGCAAAAGTTGATTTTTTATAGAAATAAAGCAGATTGTTTTAAGGCATTTTTAAATAGTAATTGGTTTGGTTTAACATTATTCATTGGCTTGGTTTTGGAATATGCGCTTTAAACTTAATGGCTGGGGTGATACGTCTATTTATTAGTAACAGATGGCCAGTTTTAACTGGGAGTAATACGTTTTATAGGATTTCTTAAAGCTGTCGGAAAGTCGGTTTTTGTGTAGAATAGTAAAAAATTCTTTTTAATTAGGGTAAAAAACAATGAAATTAATTACAGCAATTATTAAACCTTTTAAACAAGATGATGTTCGTGAAGCTTTATCTGAAATAGGCATTGCCGGTGTAACTGTTACCGAAGTAAAAGGTTTTGGGCGTCAAAAAGGTCATACAGAGCTTTATCGAGGTGCTGAATATGTTGTTGATTTCTTACCTAAAGTAAAAATGGAAATAGCAGTGGCTGCAGATACGGTTGACAAAGCAGTTGAGGCGATTATTAATGCTGCCAATACAGGAAAAATTGGTGATGGAAAGATTTTTGTTACTTCTTTAGAGCAAGTTATTAGAATTCGTACTGGTGAAACAGGGGATGAAGCGCTTTAAGTAGCGTAGCTATATACCCATCACACTTGAAGATGCAATTTTTTTCAACCGTCATCCCCGCATGCTTTTAGCGGGGGTCTACTTAAAATACTAGGCTCCCGCTAAAAACAGGCGGGAGTGACGGGAAATGAATTTTCTGCACCTTCATGTAGTTTGGATATATATAGCAAAGTTAGCAGAGAAATGATTGAAATTTTCTAAAGTTAAGTGTTAATAAAAGTAAACTATCACGATGTTAAAAAATAAAAAACAATTATTAGTTAGTGCGGCAGCACTTTTCCCTACTTTAGCGAGTGCTAGTGAATTAAATCAGGCAAATACAGCTTGGGTTTTAACATCGACAGCACTGGTCTTATTTATGACCTTGCCGGGTTTGTCATTATTTTATGCGGGCTTAGTTCGTAGTAAAAATGTCTTATCGGTGTTAATGCAATGTTTTGCGATTACTTGCCTAATCTCCATTATGTGGTTGATGGGGATGTACAGTCTAATTTTTACCGATGGTGGCGAGTTACAAGGACTTATTGGTGGTTTAAGTAAGGTATTTGTTCCAGAAATGGGGACGGGTACTTTAACTGGCGATATCCCTGAAACCGTCTTTTTTATGTTTCAAATGACTTTTGCTATTATCACGCCAGCACTTATTGTTGGGGGCTTTGCCGAGCGCATGAAGTTTTCATCAATGATGGTATTTAGTGGGTTGTGGGCACTGCTTGTTTATGTGCCTGTCTGTCACTGGATCTGGGGTGGAGGCTGGTTAGCTTCAATGGGCGCAATGGATTTTGCCGGTGGAATTGTTATACATGTAACGGCGGGTGTGTCTGCTTTAGTCGCTGCTTTAGTATTAGGAAAAAGAAAAGGTTTTCCAACGGTTGCAATGCCACCACATAATTTACCTATGGTTGTTACCGGCGCAGGGATGTTATGGGTAGGCTGGTTTGGTTTTAATGGCGGTAGTGCCTTAGCCGCTAATGGCTCAGCAGGTATGGCTATTTTAGTGACGCATATTAGCGCTTCTGCAGGCGCGTTAACATGGATGGTTATCGAATGGATACGTTTTGGTAAGCCGAGTGTTTTAGGTGCTGTCACAGGCATGGTCGCGGGTTTAGGGACTATTACGCCAGCGTCTGGTTTTGTAGGCCCTGCGGGGGGCTTAGCGATTGGTATTATCTCTGGCATTGTTTGTTTTTATGCCGTACAAATCATTAAACGCCGTTTTAAAATTGATGATTCTCTGGATGTTTTCCCTGTGCATGGTGTTGGTGGAATTGTTGGTTCTATCTTAACCGGTGTCTTTGCAGCGGATAGCTTTGGTGGTCTAGGCTTAGGTGATGTTACTATTGCGCAACAAGTGGGGGTGCAAACGCTAGCGGTTGTTGTGGTAATACTTTGGAGTGCTGGATTTAGTTACCTGATTTTAAAATTAATCGATAAATTAATGGGCTTACGAGTAACCGGAGACGAAGAAGTGGAAGGGCTGGATATCGTATTACATGAAGAAACCGGATACCACAATTTATAGTGTGCTGGGTGGCTGATAAATTAATGTTCTATGATATAGTGTGCGAGTTTACATAAATCGCAAGTTTAAGTTATGTATGATTTTAGGATTTAAAAAAGATGGCAACAGGTACTGTTAAGTGGTTTAACAACGCAAAAGGCTTTGGATTTATTACACCTGATGAGGGTGGTGAAGAGGTATTTGTCCATTTTAGATCAATTATCGGTGATGGATTTAAATCACTAGAAGAAAATCAAGCCGTTAATTTTGAAGTTGAAACAGGCCCTAAAGGTTTGCAAGCAATACAAGTTGAACCTAAGTAAAAAGTATAACTTTTTAATGATAACCCCGTTTTATACGGGGTTATTTGTTTCTAGGCCCTTAAAAATAGTTTAACCCTCGTTTTGGTAAAGAATATGGAAACTCAAAATTTAAGAAAAGCGGGTTTAAAAGTAACCTTACCGCGTGTGAAAATTCTGGAGATTATGGAGCGCGAAAATAATAATCGCCACTTAAGCGCAGAGCAAGTTTACAAAGTCTTATTAAAGGAAGGTGAAGATATTGGTCTCGCAACCATTTATCGTGTATTAACTCAATTTGAAGCGGCTGGTTTAGTAACAAGGCATCACTTTGAAGGCGGTAATTCAGTTTTTGAATTAAATAAAGGCCAGCACCATGATCATGTTGTTTGCGTTAAATGCGGAAAAGTGGATGAGTTTATTGATGATGTGATTGAACAACGCCAAAATGATATTGCTAAAAAGCTCGGTTATGAGTTAACTGATCATAGTTTATATCTATATGGTTTATGCTCTGACTGCCAATAACTTGACTGAAGTAAAAATAAGTCTATTTCTTATGCTTTAATTGGAAATTTCCACACTATGTTCAAACCTCTTAGTTTATATATCGGATTGCGCTATACAGGCGCAAAACGTCGTACGCAATTTATTTCATTTATTACTCTGACTTCAGTGCTGGGCATTGCATTAGGCGTCACTGCATTGATTACGGTTTTATCGGTGATGAATGGATTTGAAGCCGAGTTACGCCAACGTATTTTAGGCATGACGGCGCATTCAACCATAACAGGTCGTACCGGAGAGCTCGATAATTGGCAAGGGCTACAAGCAACCATTAAAGATTACCCGCATATAGAAGGGACTGCGCCGTTTGTAAAAGGGCAGGTCATGATTAATTCTGGGCGGCGTGTGAGCGGAAGTTTATTGCGAGGCATCATACCCAGCGAAGAAATAGCCGTATCCGATGTTGCTGATAAAATGACAATGGGTGAATTAAGCTTACTACACGCGGGTAAGTACCAAATTGTCTTAGGTTCAGAACTAGCCAGTTATTTAGGCGCTAGTGTGGGTGAGAAAGTAACCATTATTAGCCCGCAAGTGAACTCAACACCCGCTGGAATTATTCCACGACTACGTCGCTTTACGGTGGTTGGAATTTTTGAGGTGGGTATGTATGAATATGATAGAAATATGGCCATTATTCATATTGACGATGCTAAAAAATTATTGCGCTTAGGGGGTAAGGTATCGGGTTTGCGTTTAAAGCTAGATGATTTGTTTAACGCACCTGAAATTACGCATCAAATAGCGAAGCAACTGTATGGGCGCTATTTTGTAAGAGATTGGACGCAAGCACACAGTAATTTCTTTCAGGCGATTAGAACAGAAAAGCGTGTGATGTTTATTATTTTATTGCTGATTGTTGCGGTTGCCGCGTTTAATATCGTATCGACCTTGGTGATGGTAGTCACTGATAAAAAAGCAGATATTGCTATTTTAAAAACGCAGGGACTAAGCCCAATGGCGGTTATGCGGATTTTTATTATTTTAGGTGGCATTATCGGCCTAGTGGGCACCTTATTGGGGACTGTGGGCGGCGTATTGTTGGCTTTAAATGTAGAAACGATTGTCCCAGCGATTGAAGAATTTTTTGGCGTTAATTTTATGGCTGCTGATGTGTATTATATTAGTAGTTTACCGTCTAAATTAGTGTGGATGGATGTAGGAGTTATTGCGGTGGTTGCCTTTTCTTTGTCTTTGTTAGCTACTTTGTACCCTGCATGGCAGGCATCTAAAGTGAACCCTGCTGAGGTTTTACGTTATGAATAATAAAATTATTTTAAGATGTGAGCAGCTAACTAAACGCTATCAACAAGGTGCATTAGATGTTGATGTGTTAAAAGGTGTTGATTTTTCAGTTGCTGAGGGTGAGCGTATTGCCATTATGGGAAGTTCTGGTTCAGGTAAGAGCACCTTACTTCATTTGTTAGGCGGGTTAGAGAAACCGAGCAGTGGACTTGTTGAGTTAGATGGTATTAATTTAAATAAAGTGCGCCAAGCTAAGTTATCTAAATTACGTAATCGCTCTTTGGGGTTTATATATCAATTTCATCACTTATTAGGCGAGTTTAGCGTGGTAGAAAATGTCGCTATGCCAGCTTTGATCGGTGGACTTTCGGTTAAAGAGGCAACAGCAAAAGCCGAAGCGATACTTAAGCGCGTTGGTTTAGCGCATAGAACGCAACACAAGCCGGGAGAACTATCCGGCGGAGAACGCCAGCGGGTAGCGATTGCTCGCGCATTGATTAATCAGCCTAAGTGTATTTTAGCTGACGAACCAACTGGTAATTTAGACAGTAAAACCGCAGAAAGTGTGTATGAATTAATGTTGGAGCTTAATCAAGAGTTTAATATTAGTTTTTTAATTGTGACGCATGATGCTGAATTAGCGGGACGCATGGACCGAGTTCTACATATGGCGGATGGCTTAATTGTAAGTTAGTCATTGCTGTTGGAAATATGTTCACTTGAATAGGTTATATGCCTTATTTATAAGGTGGGATATGACCTAATTTTGCTATGAAATAAAACGTGTATTTTGTAAGGTATTGATGAGACTTAATATTATTATATAATAATATTGGCGTATTAATTGCTACTTTACTTCTTTTAAGTAAGAGGTAAATAACAATGAAAGCAATTAGTACAGCGATGTTATTTCTGGCATTAACAGCCTGTGAGAATGGTAGTCCTGTTAATGACAATCCTACGACTAATCTAAGAGAGTTAGTCGATGACTTGGGGTTGGTAGGTACTCCAGTAACAGCAGCACATATAATTCCCAATATTGCTGATAAAGAAGCGCAGTTAGGCATGGAATTATTCTTTTCTAAGTCTATGGGGGCGGATCAAGATTCGGCTTGTGTGACTTGTCATCATCCGGTTTTAGGAGGGGGGGATGATTTATCTTTACCTATTGGAACGGAATCAGATGACCCTGATTTATTAGGATCTGGGCGAGATAATCAATTAGCAGCGAATAATCCTGAAGGTGGGCCGCCGGTTCCACGAAATGCGCCAACAACGTTTAATACGGCATTGTGGGATCAAGTTATGTTTCATGATGGTCGCGTTGAGAGCCTAGCTAAAACTGTTAGTGCTAATGGGGCTGGTGCTGCTGGAATTCGTACGCCAAATTCGACTAGTTTTGGTGTTGCTGACCCATTAGCTGGGCAAAATCTAGTCCAAGCTCAAGCACGTTTTCCTGTGACTTCACGCGAGGAAATGAAAGGGTTTACGCATGAAGCTTATACAGACCAAACTATTCGTGAATATTTGGCCGGTAGAATAGGAGGTTATGGTGATGCGGCAACTGACTTAGATGATACTGATTATTGGCTAAGCAAATTCCAAGATGTGTTTGGCCCAGGAACGGCTACAGAGTTGATAACTGAGCAGAATATTTCTTTTGTCATTGGGGAATATGAGCGTTCGCAGGTTTTTGTCAATAATCCGTGGAAGCAATATGTTGAAGGTGATGATGACGCGATTTCAGATGAGGCTAAAGCAGGTGCGGTTTTATTCTTTAGCAATCAATCTGAAGGTGGTGCAAACTGTGCAAGCTGTCATGCAGGTGATTTTTTCACCGATGAACGTTTTCATAATGTTGCAATGCCACAAATAGGGCCTGGTAAGGGCGATGGTGATGATGGCTCTAAAGATTTTGGGCGTTTTCGTGAAACTGGCAATAGTTTAGATAAATTTGCATTTCGGACTCCGAGTTTGCTTAACGTAGAAATGACAGGTCCATGGTCTCATGCGGGTGCTTATACTTCGTTAGACGCTGTGGTTAAACATATGTCTAATCCGCAAGTAGCGATTGATAGTTATGATTTTGATCAATTAAGTCAAACAGAAATTCGTAATCTTGATCAATTAGTTGTTAACACGCAAGAAGCGCGTGATGCAGCGAATTTTGAAATAGCGGAAGTTGATTTTACTGACAAGCAAGTGGATGATATTGTTGCATTCTTACAAACATTAACAGACCCTTGTATTAAAGATAGGGCGTGTTTAGCAGCTTGGATTCCAGATCCTGCCGTCATTAGTGATCCGAATGGCGATCAGTTAAATGCAGTGGATGCAGCGGGAGATTTATACTAGCGGTATTTAACGTTTAACTGTTAACAATGGGCTCTTAATTGCAATGATTAAGAGCCCATTGAAATAAGCTTAGTATGAGTTATGCATGTCTATAATCGCGGTTTCAGCCTTTTTATCTGCTTGAGACGCATCATTACGTAAGTCATCAATACGTTTTAAATAGGCTTCATCAACATCACCTGTTACGTATTGGTGATCAAAGCAAGAGGTATCAAAATGTTTGATTTTTTTGTTGCCCGTACCAACGGCATCCACAAGATCCTCTAAGTCTTGGTAAATCATTTTATCGGCACCAATTGCAATACCGACTTCATCATCTGTGCGGTTATGTGCGACTAATTCTGTGACAGCGGGCATATCAATTCCATACACATTAGGATAGCGTACTGCAGGCGCAGCTGATGCAAAATATACTTTATTAGCACCCGCGTCTCTGGCCATTTTTATGATTTGTTCAGATGTTGTTCCGCGCACGATAGAGTCATCGACTAATAAAACATTTTTTCCTTCAAACTCTAGTTCAATCGCATTCAGCTTTTGGCGCACTGATTTTTTACGCATTTGTTGGCCAGGCATAATAAAAGTACGCCCAATATAGCGATTTTTAATGAATCCCTCACGAAACTTTACACCTAATGTATTCGCCATTTGTAAGGCTGAGGTACGGCTGGTATCAGGAATAGGGATGATGACATCGATATCATGATCGGGCCATTCTTTAAGTATTTTTTCTGCGAGCTTATCGCCCATGCGCAAGCGTGCTTTATACACAGAAATATTATCAATAATAGAATCAGGGCGAGCAAAATAAACATATTCAAAAATACAGGGGCAATGATTCGTTTCTTTAGTGCATAACTTGGTATGCAATTCACCTGACTCAGAAATGAAGACTGCTTCACCAGGCTCTAAATCACGCGTCACTTTAAAATCTAATGAATCCAGCGCGACACTTTCTGAGGCAATCATAAACTCTGAGCCTTGCTCAGTTTTACGTTCGCCAAAGATGATAGGACGAATACCATTGGGGTCCCTAAAGCCTATAATGCCAATGTTAGGAATCATAATGACCACAGCATAAGCGCCTTTACAACGGCGGTGTACGCCTTCAACCGCTTTAAATAAGTCGGATTGATCTAAATTCAGTTTGCCTAGTTGTTGTAATTCATGGGCAAAAACATTCAGTAAAACTTCAGAATCAGAGTTAGTATTAAGATGACGCTGATCTTCAATGAAGAGCTCTTTTTTAAGTTGTTCAGTATTGGTTAAATTACCATTGTGGGCCAAGGTAATTCCAAAAGGTGAGTTCACATAAAAAGGTTGTGCTTCAGATGAGCTAGAACTACCTGCTGTTGGATAACGCGCATGTGCTATGCCCATTTTTCCACGTAACTTCATCATTTGTTCGGTGCTGAAAACATCACGTGTCAGTCCGTTGTCTTTACGCAGATGTAAGCGACCGTTTTCACAGGTAACGATACCAGCAGCATCTTGACCTCTGTGCTGCAAAACAGTAAGTGCATCATAAAGATCTTGATTTACATTTTGATGGGAGACTATCCCTGCAATACCGCACATGTTATTTCCTAGAGTTGTAAATTATTAATAGTTAACTGAGTTAGCAAGGTTATCAGGTATATGAGAACGTAACCAAACTGCTGTTGATTGAAAATGGGGTAAAAGTTGCGATTCTTGCCACCACGGTTCATTTGGCAAAGGCGTTAAGCCCGCAAGCATGACTAGCACAACGACAATAAATCCACCGCGAACAATACCAAATATTAAGCCCGCTAAACGATCGGTTCCGGATAGTCCGGTTTTACTGACCAGAGCGCTTAGTAGGTAGTTAATAATAGCCCCTACAATAAGGGTTAAAATAAACAAGCTAATAAAAGCGGCACCGATCCGCACTGTTTCCATACTGATCGCATCAACAAATAAATCGGCTAAAGGTTTGTTGAAGGTGAAGCCCACCCAAGTCGCAACGCCCCAGGTGACTAAGGCAAAAGCTTCTTTTATGAGTCCTCTGAATAAACCGATAATCAGTGAGATGCTAATTAACGCGATAATTGAATAATCTATCCAAATCATTGTTATACCTATTCTGAGACCAAAATTGTTTTTGCGTTAAAGGTTTCTTCTAAGCGTTGCTGTGTTTTTAGTGCGATATCATGGCTTAATTCAGGGCCGACGAACAAGCGATACAGAGTGCCATTTTTAGCTTTAATTGCTGCAACATAAGAGCTGAATTTTTGTTTGCGTAAACGATCCTTAAATTCATTGGCATTTTTTTCTGAGCTAAAGCTCCCTACTTGAATAATCCAGCTTTTTAACTCTTTATCTTGTGAAGGCGCTATGGAATCAGTTTTTTGTAAATTAACTTGCGCTAGTTTTTCTGTGGAAATAACGTCTGTATTGGATTTCGGAATACTTTTGATGAGCGCAGGTAGTTGGCTGCTGGGTTTTATAGGTAAGATAATCTCAGTGTTAGTTGGCGTATTTGCTTCTGAAATAGGCTCATCAAATAACATGGGAATAAAAATAGCAGCTAGCGCGGTGATAACCATAGCACCAACAATGCGGTGTTTAAGTACTTCATTCATATTATGTTTCCTTCTTGTGACTAGCTTGTGCAAGGTATTCTGAAACAAGGAAAAATGATCCAAAAATAACCAGAAGACCTTTGTTTTTATTAGTTTCTGCTGTGGCTGCGGCAAAGGTCTTGGAGAAATCAATAAAATCCGTACTGACTTGTTTTATATTGCATTGCTTGAAAGTTGTTTTTATATCGTCTTCTGCAGTTGTTCTTGGGTTATCGAGAGGGGAGATAAACCAATGTTTAATTTTTGGCTGCATTAGATCTACGACAGCTTGCATGTCTTTATCGGACATCATTGTAAATAAGGCATACACAGGAAGCTCAGAGAACTCAGTATTCAAATAATCTAATAGCGCTTGTGCAGCTTGTGGATTATGGCTGACATCTAAAAGAATAGGCGCGTTGTCTTTGGTTTTAATGAGTTGAAAACGTCCAGAAATTTGAGCATTAGCTAGGCCAGAATGAATTGCTTTATCGCTAACAGAGATTTTGCTTTGCAAGCTTTGTACTGCCATTAAGGCAATAGAGGCATTGCGGTATTGATGCTCGCCTTTTATATTTGGGTGCGGTAGTTCGTTGAGCTGCGTTGTTGTCCCTTGCCAATTCCAATGATGAGTTGATTTGTGGTAGGAAAAATCATGGTTAATTAATAACAATTGCGCATCAATTTTCTGTGCACTTTCGATGAGTGAAACGGGAGGATCGATATCGCCCACTATGGCAGGGCAATGGGTACGAAAAACCCCCGCTTTTTCAGTGGCGATAGCCAAGCGTGTGTCACCTAACCAATCAGTATGATCAATGCAAATACTGCTAATAATAGAGGCGTCTGCATCAATAATATTAACCGCATCTAAGCGACCGCCAAGACCGACTTCTAATAGTTGAATATCTAAATCAGATCGTGAAAAAATATCTAAAGCAGCAAGCGTGCTAAATTCAAAATAACTCAGCGAGGTATCATGACGGACGGCTTCTATGCGTTCAAAGCTGTGACATAAGATTTCATCAGACACAGGCTGCCCATTAATTTTTATACGTTCATTGTATTTTAATATATGAGGTGATGTGTAAGAGCCAACTTTAAGGCCTTGCGCACGATAAATCGCTTCTAAAAAAGCAACGGTTGAGCCTTTGCCGTTGGTTCCTGCAACGGTAATGGTGATGGGTTGTTTTTTTAGAGGATTAAGCGCGTGATAAACTTTCTTAGCTCTATGCAAGCCTAAGTCTATGCTTTGAGGGTGAAGGCCTTCTTGCCAGTGCAACCATTCTTTAAGGGTATCAAAGTGCATAATTAAAAAACATTATTAAGTAACAAAGACTCGCTTAGTCCGTGTCTGCAAAGTTCATACTTTGAGCCTGAGCTTTGCAGAACAGATAAATTAAGCAGCGACTTTATTCGCCATAAGAATAGCAAGAACGGATGCAATTTCTTCACGCATATTGAGGCGGTTAATAATCATATCGATCGCGCCATGCTCTTGTAGAAATTCACTGCGTTGAAAGCCTTCAGGTAAGGTTTCACGTACCGTTTGTTCAATAACGCGCGGACCAGCAAAGCCGATTAATGCTTCAGGTTCAGCAACATTAAGGTCACCTAACATAGCTAAGCTAGCAGAAACTCCACCCATAGTTGGGTCAGTCATAAAAGAAATATAAGGCAGGCGAGCAGCGGATAATTTGGTTAATGCTGCGCTGGTTTTGGTCATTTGAAATAAAGAGAACAATGACTCTTGCATACGTGCACCACCACTAGCAGTGAAGACAATAAAAGGCACGCCTAGTTCTATGCTTTTATTAACGCCGCGTACAAATTTCTCACCAACTACTGAGCCCATTGAGCCGCCCATAAAGCTAAAATCAAAGGCTGCAGCAACAATCGGTTTACCTAATAAGGTGCCGCTAAGAACCACGAGTGCATCGTTTTCCTTACTTTGTTTTTGTGCTTGTGTGATGCGATCTTTATATTTTTTACTGTCTTTAAATTTTAAAGGGTCAGTCGGTTTGAGTTTTTCGCCAATTTCTTCGCGACCTTCAGCATCAAGAAATAAATCTAAGCGGCGACGTGCTCCAATGCGCATATGAAAATCACATTTAGGGCAGACGTTTGCATTTTTTTCTAGCTCACTGGTATATAAAATCGCACTACAGCTTGTACATTTATGCCATAAACCTTCTGGAATAGGATTTTTTTTGCTATCAGAATCTTTTTTTATAATAGTCGAAGGGACTAACTTTTCAAACCAACTCATTATTTACTCCGTCTTTAAACCTGTTCATCCATTGCTTTACGCATGGATTGTAATAGTTCTACGATTTCTACTTTTGCAGTCTCAGGGGCTGCTAAATTTGCTTCTATTTTACTGATTAAAGCGCTACCTACAACGACAGCATCTCCAAAAGCGGAAATCGTTTTAGCCGTATCTGCTTCTTTAATGCCAAAGCCGATAGCAACCGGTATGTTAGTATTTGCGCGAATAAGTTGTAGTTTTCTTTCAACATCAGCCGTGTCTAAGTGACCTGCGCCGGTAATGCCTTTAACAGAGACATAATAAAGAAATCCACTGCCAATCGCATCCATTTTTTTAATTCTAGCGGTTTCACTATTGGGTGCTAATAAAAAAATCTGATCGATATTACGTGCATTAAGTAATTCAGCACATTCAGTTGCTTCTTCTGGCGGCAAATCAACGGTTAATACACCATCAACTCCCGCACTTTGTGCTGCATCAGCAAAGGCTTCATAACCCATTGCTTCAACTGGGTTAGCGTAGCCCATCAGTACAACAGGGGTTGTTTGGTTAGTGCTTCTGAATTCTGCTGCAATTTTTAAGGTGCGGCGTAAGCTCATTTTATGGGCTAAAGCACGTTCACTTGCGCGTTGAATAACCGGGCCATCGGCCATTGGATCAGAAAAAGGCACACCAAGTTCAATTATATCTGCACCGGCCTCAACCATAGCATGCATCATAGGTACGGTAAATTCTGGGTTTGGGTCACCAGCTGTGATAAACGGGATGAGTGCTTTGCGACCCGTTTTTTTAAAGTCAGCAAAAACGGTTTCTAAGCGGCTCATATTTTAATTCCTTCACGTTCAGCCATTGTGTGCATATCTTTATCACCACGACCGGATAAATTAACAATGATTATTTCATCTTTTTTCATCGTAGGCGCTAGTTTTAGGGTGTAAGCCATTGCATGGCTGGATTCCAGTGCGGGGATGATACCTTCTAATTTTGTCAGTGCATGAAAGCCTTCTAAGGCTTCCGTATCAGTCACGCTAACATAGTTAGCACGGCCAATATCATTGAGCCACGCATGTTCTGGTCCAACACCTGGATAATCTAAGCCAGCTGAAATTGAATGCGTTTCAATAATCTCACCGTCGTCATCTTCAATAAGATAAGTACGATTGCCATGTAAAACGCCTGGGCGTCCTGCACAAATTGCAGCAGAGTGACGACCTGTTTCAATGCCATCTCCTGCGGCTTCTACACCAAACATTTTAACGCTAGTATCATCAATAAACGGGTGAAATAAACCAATTGCATTAGAACCGCCGCCGATACAGGCAACCAAAGCATCGGGGAGTTTACCTGCTTGAGTTAAGCATTGCTCGCGCGCTTCACGGCCAATAATTGCTTGAAATTCGCGAACCATTTCGGGATAAGGTGCTGGGCCTGCAACCGTGCCGATAATATAAAAGGTATTATCTACATTAGTTACCCAATCACGAATCGCTTCATTAAGTGCATCTTTTAGTGTTTTTGAACCTGAAGTTACAGAAACAACTTTAGCGCCCAATAGCTGCATACGATAAACATTAAGGGCTTGGCGGGCAATATCGACAGCGCCCATATAAACAACACACTCTAAACCAAGGCGGGCACAGACTGTTGCTGTTGCAACGCCATGTTGTCCTGCGCCTGTTTCAGCAATAATGCGTGTTTTACCCATACGTTTTGCGAGTAAAATCTGCCCAATTGTATTGTTGATCTTATGCGCACCAGTATGGTTCAAATCTTCACGTTTTAGATAGATTTGAGCGCCGCCTAATACCTTACTCCAGCGTTCTGCATGGTAGAGCGGGGAAGGGCGACCGACATAGTGTTGAAAATCTTTATCTAATTCTGCCATAAACTCAGGATCAGTCATGTACTGATCATAAGCTGTTTGTAATTCTTCTACCGCAGGAATAAGTGTTTCTGCAATGAAAATTCCGCCATAAGGGCCAAAATGTCCCCGGTCATCGGGCATGTTGTAGGGCTTAGTTGTTTCTGTCACTTTGGTAAACCTCGGTTAAAAATTCTGATACTTTATGGTTATCTTTAATGCCTTTGGCTGATTCCACGCCACTACTGACATCAAGTGCAAAGGGCTGGACTCGTTGTATCGCTTGGGCGGCATTATGTTTGTCTAGGCCACCAGCAAGTACAATAGGTAAGCTGCAGTTTTTTGGGATTAAATCCCAATCAAATTTTTCGCCTGTGCCACCTTTAGTTTGCGGGTGGTAAGCATCAAGTAGTAAAGCGCTGGCATCATGGTAGCTTTTACTTAATGCATTAATGTCTGTGTCTGTTTGCATGCGTATCGCTTTCATATAAGGAAGCGGGTATTGTCTGCATGCTTCAGGACTTTCATTGCCATGAAACTGTAATAAATCAATACGTACTTGAGAAATTACCTGCTTAATTTCGGCTTCACTTGCATCAACAAATAATGCCACCACCGTAGTGAATGCAGGGAGTGCTTGTACGATTTTTTGTGCTAATTCAATGGAAACATGACGCGGGCTAGGTGGGTAAAAAACTAAACCAATCGCATCGACCCCTGCGTAAGCGGCATGAGCGGCTTGTTCGGGTGTAGTGAATCCACAAATTTTTATACGGGTTCGATTCATTTTGAGCCGCAACTAAAGCGATAAAACCGACTAGAATACCACATACAAAGAATGCCTAGAAGTAATGAATTAATGCTTTATATAAAAACTAATGCGCATGATGAGTATGTACACCGTGGTCATGTGTATGAGCAGGCGGGGGAGCTATGATATGAGGTGCTTTTTTGACGGCAACGCCATACTCATAAACCATTAGGCCGCCTAAATCTGCGCCAAAAATGAGTAGTATCATCAATAGTGCGGAGCTAGCAAAATGTAGGTAAGTTTTTTCGTGTATAAATTTTGGGTTTGCAAAATAGCGATACAAAGATAATAGAATGGCTAATGCAGTGATACTGATACCAAAAATTTGGTGGCGTAACATAATTAAGTGCGTGGCATCATTATGTTCAACAGCGTATGCAGCTTGAAAACCAGCGGCGACAGTTAAAATAGCGCTTACTGTTGCTATATATAGAGAAAAAGTAGCAAATTGACGCCATTCAATTTTTTTGAATAGGCAGCCGAGGATGTCGCTGATAAAAAACACACTAAAGAGTGCAATGGGGAAATGAACAATTAATGGATGAATATTATTTAATGCTGCAACGCCAGGGAAAAAAGCAGCAAAAATTTGTCCAGAATTCATACGGGTTAAGGATTCCAAGAAAGTTAAAAATGCCGCTAAACCTTCTACAGCACCTATACCACTATGGCCGCCACCATGAACTTGAGGGAGGATATTAAACAGTAAATCGATCATTTTATTATTATATTTTTAATTATGATTGGGCAATATTATACGGTTATTTAGCGTAATTGCTTGGAATTAACTGTAGTGCTTTAAGAATAGCTTGTGCACGAATTTCTAATCGACTGCCACTCAAATTTTCTAATACCACAATAGACGGTTGATGGCGCTTTTGTGCGGCAATATAAACAGTGCCAACTGGTTTTTCAATGCTACCACCTGTTGGGCCTGCAATACCAGTAATTGCAATCGCATATTCAGCAAGGCAATGTTGTAAAGCGCCGGTTGCCATCGCGTTGGCAACTTCATAGCTGACAGCTCCATATTGGTCAATAATTTCAGGATTTACGCCAAGCATTTCCGTTTTAGATAAATTGCTATAGGTAATAAAGCCGCGATCAAACCAGCTTGAACTCCCCGGAATATCGGTAAGTACCTGAGCAACACCGCCACCCGTGCAGGACTCTGCGGTGATAAGCGTGTGCCGAGAGGCGATTAAAAAATCCGCTAGTTGTTGTGCGGCGTAAGCGATATCGACAGATAAATTCATGTATTCAATGTTTGCTGGGCATATTTTTGTTAAAATCTTGCCATTATTTTACTGAACTTAAAGCAAGAAACACATGACAGATTTTGATTGGACGGATTATTCAATAGAAACCCAAGCGATTAGAGCGGGGCAAAAGCGCACGGGTGAAGGTGAGCATAGTATGCCTATTTTTATGACCTCTAGTTATGTGTTTGATAGTGCGGAAGATGCAGCGTTACGTTTTACAGGAAAGCGCGAAGGGCATATTTATTCGCGCTTTACTAATCCAACCGTGAATGCATTTCAAGATCGCTTAGCGTTAATGGAACAAGGCGAACGCTGTTTGGCTTTTGCATCAGGAATGGCGGCCATTATGGCAGTGGGTATGGGGTTGTTAAAATCAGGTGATCATGTAGTGTGTTCACGCAGTGTGTTTGGTAATACTATTTTAACTTTTCAGAATTACTTTGCTAAATTTGGTGTAGAAACAACTTTTGTTGAGCTATCGAATTTACAAGCATGGGATGATGCTATTCAGCCAAATACACGGTTCTTGTTTGTAGAAACACCGTCTAATCCGTTAATGGAACTGGTTGATATTAAAGCCTTAGCCGATATTGCCCATGCGAAAGATAGTTTATTAGTGGTTGATAATGTTTTTTGTACGCCTATTATGCAAAAACCGTTAACTTTGGGTGCAGATATTATCGTGCACTCCGCGACTAAATATATAGATGGTCAAGGCCGTTGTGTGGGGGGGGCAGTGGTTGCTAGTGAGGATATTATCGAACAATATATATATCCTTATTTGCGTACCGGTGGTGCAACCATGAGTGCATTTAATGCATGGATATTTTTATCAGGACTGGAAACCTTGGCGGTAAGAATGAAAGCGCATTGTGATAATGCCTTTGAATTAGCTAGGTGGTTAGATGATCAGCCTACGGTAGCAAAAGTGCATTATCCTGGTTTAACTTCACATCCTCAACATGAATTAGCAAAACAGCAGCAAAGCCATTTTGGTGCGGTAGTGAGTTTTGAGCTAGTCGGAGGTCAGGAAGGCGCGTGGAAATTAATTGATCATACAGAAATGGTATCCATTACTGCTAATTTAGGCGATGTAAAAACGACTATTACGCATCCTGCCACCACAACACACGGGCGATTAAGTCCTGAAGTGCGTTTGGAAGCGGGAATTAAAGATAGTCTTGTGCGTATTTCGGTAGGATTGGAAAATGTAGAGGATATCAAGAGAGATTTATTACGTGGCTTAATTGCTTAACTGGCTTGTTACTTTAGTTGATTTTTGGCTTGAGCAATTAAATCTTGTGTAGATTGGTAGGATTGTTGACAAAATTGCTGAAAGTTTTCGAGTAGTTTTGGCTTTGGCCAAAGCCCAGACTGGGTGGTGAGCGCTCCGGTTTGTAGTTGATAATCTGCTAAGCACTGAATATATTCACGGCGTAAGGAATGATTAATCACTAAAGGGGGCAGCCCAGCTTTAAGCAATGTAAGGTTAGCAAGTAGGCGAGCGATACGGCCATTACCATCCCAGAAAGGGTGAATATGCACGAGAGCCATGTGGAACTTAGCGTAATAATAAGCTGCATTATCAAGGGTTATTTTTTTAATATCCAAGGTATTCATTTCTTGAATAAGCGCCTTCATTAAGCTTTCAACATGCAAAGGGTGAGCATATTCAATAAAAACTTGCTCGCCTTGGGAGCTAATGGCATAAGTCCCATTTTTTTCTACTTTCCAAGCGCCGATGGGTTTATAAATATCAATGGCAATATCCGTTTGCACGGCATGATGTAAAGCATAAATGAAGGCTTTATCAATGGGTTGTTGCAGACTTTGATATATTAATTCAATGGCCTGCGCGTGGCCGATTATTTCTTGATGTTCTCTAAGTGGCTTTCCTGAAATGGTTAAGCCTAAGCCTAATATGGCATGGGTATCACCCAAGCTAAGTGTATTACCTTCTAGTGAAGTGGAGCTGTGCGTCCATAAGTCGCGTAGTTGCTCTAGTAGTGCATCACGACGATGTTTAGGGATGGACTTTATAAAGTGAGGCTGATTTTTAGTGGTATCAATTGCTTTATTTTGGGCGATATAGTTTTTATCACTAATAAACTGGTAGCGGGTTCCACGCTTTTGGCCGATACGTTGTAATACGCCAGACTCAACCCAATTAGCCAACCAGCGGCGTAAGGTTCTATCAGGAATGGAGTGGGCTAGTAGTAGAGATAGGTCAGCAAGCGTTAAAGCATCAGTTGATTTTCTGAGTAAGCTGAGTGTCGCTATTTTTTTTTCTGAAGTAGACATGACTATATTTATA
>Ga0209081_1000641_pt1 | contig 21124 bp, 25 predicted proteins | sample GOMGulsemesocosm_4_FD_184636 | JGI IMG/M metagenome (GOLD analysis project Ga0209081, IMG submission 184636) | Methane-oxidizing microbial communities from mesocosms in the Gulf of Mexico - GOM15B Gulf of Mexico (SPAdes) (version 2) | ecosystem: Environmental > Aquatic > Marine > Cold seeps... | reverse complement strand
GAAAGCCTCCCAACCAAGACTCCGAATACATTAGCGCAGACCAACCTCGCCATCGCACACTGTTGTTGCAATCGCGAGGGGAACCATACATTTTTGTGGACGTTTGATTATGAAGTTTTCCGTGCTGTATAGAATGACTGGTCGTTTTCATTCACTTAGGGACTTGCGCAGCGCTAAGCGCCATAATGAACGTCAATGAAGTAAGAGGTGGCCGCCATGGCGGATTTGCACAGCACGCTGATACACATCGACATCAACTACGGGCAAGCGACACGTTTAAACCCACTGGTGGAGCGTATAACCGCTAATAACCCCAGCCCCTTTACAGGGCCGGGCACTAATACTTATATCGTCTCTGATGAGCTGTGTACGGTGGTGGTTGATCCGGGCCCGAATGAGCCCGAGCATATCGCGGCTATTCTCGCCGCCACTGGGAATAAAATTGATTATATTCTTGCCACGCATACCCACGAAGATCATTCGCCAGCAGGTAAGCCTTTGGCGCAGGCGAGCGGTGCGAAGCTGATAGGTCTTGCGTGTGAGGCTATGGGTGAGCACTTAGATGACACTTTTAAGCCGCTGCATTCAGTCAGCGACGGTGAACGGCTTGAGTTCGGAAACTTTGTAATACAAGCCATTTACTCCCCGGGTCATATCAAAGATCACGTGTGTTTTTTGCTTGAGGGCGAGCAAATGCTCTTTGCCGGTGATCACATCATGCAGGGTGCTACGGTGGTCATTGTGCCGCCGCACGGCGGGACGATTGGGGATTACTTGCGCTCCTTGACGAAGCTCAGTGGTACCGGGATTAAAGTGTTGGCGCCAGCGCATGGGCACTTACTGGCTGAACCCGATCAGGTAATGGCTGAGCTCTACGAACACCGTTTGAAACGTGAGGCAAGGGTGATCGAAGTGTTGAAAAGTGAGCAGCGTGGCACCGTGGAAGCACTGGCGCCCCTCGTTTACCCTGAGGTGAGAGGTGATCTGATCTGGGGAACGCATGTTGCGCTTTGGTCGCACCTGCAAAAGCTAGTGGAGGATGGTGTGGTTCATCGCAATAATGACAAACACTGGATGGTGGGAAGCACAACCGCTGAAGAAATTTGGGAATGGGTTGGAGAAGACGCTGCTTAAGGTGTTTTGGTGAAATTTTCCATCAGCAAGTGATTTTCAGTCTTATCCGACGAGGGTATGAAACCGCCGCCCAGCTAGGCCAATATTGCATGTTGGCGAAGGGGGATGTTGCATATACTTGGGGTTAATCCATGAATGGCAGTGCGCACACGATGAACTGGCTGCTTGAATCGTTGAGTTTACCCTGCTCGAGCTTGGACTTATTAGTCTGGCAGAAGCAGAGCATTTTTACACGTGCTTCGATGCTCCAAGAGTAGCTCGGCCTTGGTGTTTTAATGCTTTTCCGCAGCCAGTAAATCAAGGTTGGAGCCACTGGCCTGGCCGCAGGGCCTTATTCTTCTTATTTATTGCCCTAAAGCGCTATATATTGGTAAGAAAACGGTTACGGAACTTGTCGTAGCCTTATGGCGTCAGTAACATTACGCTTTTGCTTTAGCATGACGGAGACAATGCATGATTCAAGGTAGTATGGTTGCCCTGGTAACCCCAATGACAGCGGATAATCGGCTGGACTGGGATAGCCTCCATAAACTCGTGGAGTGGCATATCGAGAAGGGTACGCATGCCATTGTTGCTGTTGGCACGACCGGAGAATCGGCTACCTTGACGGTTCAGGAGCACTTGGCCGTTATTAAGAAGGTGGTAGATCAGGTCAACGGCCGTATTCCGGTGATTGCGGGTACTGGCGCCAATGCCACGGAAGAGGCGGTGGAGCTAACTCAGTCGGCAAAAGATGCCGGTGTTGATGCGTGCTTATCGGTAACGCCTTACTATAACAAACCAACACAGGAAGGTTTGTTTCTGCATCACGAGTACATAGCAAAGCGTGTCGCGTTACCGCAGTTACTTTATAACGTACCTGGCCGTACGGGCGTTGATATGCTGCCCGAAACGGTAGAACGCTTGGCTAAAGTTACCAATATTCTTGGTATCAAAGAAGCCACGGGTGATATCCCACGAGCAAAGCGCTTGGTAGAGAATACCCCTGATGACTTTTTAGTGCTCTCCGGCGATGACGAAACCGCTGTTGAGTTGATGCTGGTGGGTGGTAAAGGTGATATATCCGTCACCGCGAACGTTGCCCCCGCTGAGATCGCACAGCTCTGTGAACTTGCGATTGCCGGTAAGGTTGACGAGGCTCGAGCGTTAAATAACCGCCTGATGCCGCTGCACAACTCTATGTTTGTTGAATCCAACCCTATACCCGTTAAGTGGGCCGTGGCTGAGATGGGACTGATGCAGCACGGCCAACGCCTGCCGATGACGCGTTTGTCCAGAGAGTTTGAGCCGTTGGTTCGCAAAGCTATGCAGGACGCTGGTCTTTTGTAGATTGGTCTAATTTTGGCGGGCGCTTGGTCCGCTTTTTGTTGTAACGCTCATTGCTAGAGAAGAAACATAATAATGATGAATCGCATGTGTCTGCGTGTATTTTTGCTGGGAGCTTTTGCTACTGTTACGGGTTGCAGCAGTTTATTTGGTCAGGAAGGTTATTTCCGTGACAGAGGTGACGATTACCTAAAAGCTGATGTCATTGCACCTATGAAACTACCAGAGGGCGTATCCTCTGAGCGCATCGAGCAACTTTACGCCATACCAGCCAGCCATATTAGTAGTTTTGATGAGTTGACTGAATTTGAAGTGCCACGTCCCCAGCCTCTTTCTGACAATGCTTTTACCGACAAGGTGAAAATTCAAAAAGTAGCGGGTAACCGATGGATCTTGATTAATGCCGCCCCAGCTGAGGTTTGGCCCAAAGTTCGTCAGTTTCTTTCTGTTAACCGTTTAGAGGTGGTTTTCACCGACGCCACTAACGGAGTGATTGAGACCGGCTGGCTACAGTTCAAATCTGACGAGAAAAACAAAGACAAATATCGCCTGCAAATTGAGCAGGGGGTTCAGCCTGGTAGCTCTGAAGTTCATGTACTGCATATGAGCGTCAGTCAAAAGATTCCTGGGCGCGGACAGATTAACTGGCCAGAAAAGTCCATCAACGCTGAGCGAGAAGCCTGGATGTTAGATGAGCTGGCATCGACTATCGCCAGCGATACGACTACGGGGCAGTCCGCGTCTTTGTTGGCGCAAACAATTGGCGTAAGCGACAAAGTTGAGTTGCGGGTCGAGGATAAAGAGCCGCTGTTGAGGCTTGATTTAGACTACACGCGTGCCTGGGCGACCGTTGGTTATGCTGTGAGAAAAGAAGGCTTTACCCTGTGGGACCAAGACGATGTCGTCGGTGTCTACCACGTTGATTTTAAAGAAGTGGATGAAGACGAAACCGAGGGTGAGCCGGGCTTCTTTTCGCGTCTGTTTTCTAGCGAGGGTGATGATGAGCAGGGCAGCACCTATGATTTGTCTACCATACTGGCGCACCTGCAGCTTGATGACACCGAAGCCAATCGCAAGGTCTTTACCAGTATCAGCAGTGACGCTACTGAGGCACTGGACAATGTGCCCGGTTATCTTGTCGTGGTCCGTGGTCTAGAGGGAAAGATTGAAATTCGTATTCGTGATGGTTATGCACGCAACCTAGCGCCGAAAGAAGCTAAGAAATTACTCAACGTGATACGCCGGAACTTAATTTAATGCGTTATGCCTCCCTGGGCAGTGGCAGTAAGGGTAACGGTACCTTGGTTCAATTTGGCGATCAGCTGCTGTTGATTGACTGCGGTTTTACCATTAAAGAGGTGGAGCGCCGAATTGCTAGGTTGGGCTACCTGCCCTCGGATATCACCGGTATTTTGGTGACCCATGAGCACGGTGATCACCTCAAGGGGGTTCCACCCCTGTCGCGCAAATACAAACTGCCTGTCTATATGACACCGGGGACTTTTCGCAGTAAGTCTATGGGCGAGTTACCGCAGTTGCATCTGGTCGAGGGTTACCAAACCTTTGAGCTGGGCGATATTAGTATCGAGCCTGTTGCTGTGCCTCACGATGCCCGTGAGCCGGCTCAGTTTGTCTTTACCGCGGGTAACAAGCGCTTGGGGATTTTAACCGACCTAGGCAGTATCAGCTCTCATGTGGAGGAGCGCTTTAATGAGTGTGATGCTCTGGTGCTTGAAGCGAATTATGACCCTATGATGCTGGCTCAAGGACCCTACCCTCAATCGTTGAAGCAGCGAGTGGGCGGCCCTTGGGGACACTTGAGTAACCAACAAACCGCAGGCTTTCTTGAACGTGTAAACAAGGACCGCTTGAAGCAACTGGTGGTAGCACACCTAAGCCAAAAAAATAACTGTGTGGACTTGGTGCAACAAGTCCTGTCTGAGGTGACTCAGGGTATCCGACAAGTCGTGTATGCCTGCCAAGACGAAGGGTTTGATTGGCTACAGGTCGAGTGAGCGGCTCAGCTACAAGCTGTGATCAAAGTAAGGCTCCTTAATCGGGGCCTTTTTTGTGCCGGATACTTTATTTTGTCCGTCATGTCTAAATGGGACACCGCTATAACGGTAGCTATGCGGTCGAGATACAGGTAGGAATGTGGTTCGAGATACTGGTGGCTATGAAATCTAACTAGGGTGTCTGTTGTAATCAGCCTATAGGTCTCAAACGAAGGGTCTCAATGTATGAAATTGTTTGATTTGTCATTCTTTCCCACAAAAAAACATTGACTTATACTGCCCTTGCTCTCGCCGGAGATAAAATATTTTTTAGATGATTGATTGTTCGTAACTTACTGTTTTATAAGTAGTTTTGTTTTTCTGGTTGTTTTGCGATCTGTTTGCTGAAGGGCTAGGGAATACGGGCCTTTGCGGCGTTTACGAAAGGATAATCCACACACTTATCCACAGAAGTTGTGGATGGTTTTTGTGGTGTGTAAGCGCTATATCAGTAGGGTTGTTTGTCGTCTAGTCTCGCTTGCTTTAATGAATAAGTGATCTGTGTTTAGATAAAAATATTGGTGAGTTTTATTGGCTGAAAAAAGGAATGAGTATGGTCGACGAAAGGCGCAGGTTTGAACGAAAGGCAAGCTCTATACGTGTGGAGATGACTCACCCTGCATTTGGTTTGATCGTGGGTTTTTCTCGCGATATTTCTGACGGAGGGGTGTCTGTTCTGGTGGAAAATTACGCGACGCCCCCAGTGGGCACACAAGTGGATGTGCGCTTTAAAAAGGTGGGAGGGGCTATCAACGAAGAGCCGGTCACCATGGAAGTGATGTACCAGCATGGCAATATTTTGGGTCTCATGTTCGCGCTGCACAAATTGCCGGCCTGAGTGGAATTTGCCAGAACTTAGTTGAGTCTATCGAAATTCAGTGGACGTGGATGCTTAATGCAACGGCTCCACGTCGGTGTGTACTGATCAGCAAGTACCTAGGCTAGGCCCCTTTTCGTCACTATTAACTCCCCTTCCCCATTTTTGACCCGCTGAGGGGATGTCTCCTAGCCATTATCGGCACTGTTTGGGCAATTTCAGTTCGCCCTTAAAGTTGGCTGACAGTTGGTCTAGGTCTCTGCAGTTGAGCGATGGGTTACCTTGGCTTTCTATTCGCTCAAGCTTCCCCAGTGTCAGTACCTCAGGGATATGCGCGAGTTTATTATGGTCGACTAGGAGTACTTTGAGTTTCCCTAGCAAGGCCAAAGGCTTCAGCTGCGTTAGGTTGTTGTGGCTGAGTTGTAATTCCTCTAGCCCTAAAAAAATCTCAAGGCCTATGAGTGAGGTGATGCCTGCATGGCTGCAACTCAGGCGCCGTAAGTCACTGGCGCGGGTGACTTTTTGGTCCTTGATGGCTTGATCAAGGCAGTTGCGTAAGCGAGGGTCTTGGGTTGTGAAGTCAGTGAACACCTGAGGTGGTGTGTAAACAATCGCCTCGTTCAGTGTCATTTGGTAGTTTTGGCAACCGCTTAATAAACTAATGGTGATACAGGCCAAGAGTAAGCCTGTGAGCCGGCTCATTTGAACGCATTGTTTTTTATGGGTATTAAGTCGTTTCATGTTGAGTCCCTGCATTTTCACTGATCCGTTCACGACGCCAACTTTGTGGCTTTCGTATGTTGATGGCGATTGTAACAGCGAACAGCATAGGTGGGTCTGCTGGTGGGTAGAATTACGATGAATTTAGCTCCAGCATCGGATTAATACATTTTTTGTTAAATCGCTGCATAAATAAGGCGGTTTAGTGGTCTATCTCGGATAGAATTCATTTTGTATACAGCTGCTTTCTGTTTTACTTACCTTTTATTGCTTAGGAGTACTTTATGTTGCGTTTAACCCTAGTTGCTACATTGGCGTTTATGGTGGGCTGTCAGTCCATTGATCCTTACACTGGTGAACAAAAGGCCAGTAATACGGCAAAAGGCGCAGGTGTTGGCGCACTGGTAGGCGCTATTATCGGGGCTAAGACCTCAAATCAGCGCACCAAAGGTGCTTTGAAAGGCGCTCTGGCCGGTGGTGCTTTGGGTGGCGGCATTGGCTATTATATGGACCGTCAGGAGACTGTTTTACGCCAGCAGTTACAGGGCTCGGGTGTACAGGTAAAGCGTGAAGGCGACACTATTCGTTTGATTATGCCTGGCAACATCACCTTTGCATCTGGTCAGTCAGACATTAAATCGCAATTTTTCTCGGTACTGAATTCCGTCGCTCAAGTGTTAAGTGAATATGATCGTACCGCGATCAAGGTGGCAGGACACACAGATTCAACAGGCAGTTTGGCGTTAAATCAGCGTTTAAGCGAAGACCGTGCTAGTAGCGTTAAGCAGTACCTACTAACTCAGAAACTCTCCAGTGGACGTGTGCACTCTAGTGGCTTTGGCCCTCGCTACCCAGTAGCCAGTAATGATAATGCAGCAGGGCGCGAGCAGAACCGTCGTGTAGAATTAGAGTTGTTACCGCTCGATAGCTAATTGGTTTATGGGTTTTGCTGGTGTGCGATAGGCACCAGCACCTATATAGCCTGGCATAGGGTTAGGCTAATTGAGAGAATGCTATGCAAAAAATTGAGGGCTTGAAGCCTGATATTCTAAAGTTATTTCAGCCCTTTCATGGGTTGGACTCCCATCAGTTATTACTTCTTATTAAACAGGTCCAGTGCTTTTCTTTGCCCGCCGGTCATCAACTGTTTCAGGCGGGTGATATCGATAGCAATGAATACTTCTTACTCGATGGTGAGATCACATTTATTTCTCATGATGGCACCGAACATACCATTAAGCATGACCAACCCGTCGCACGGCGACAGCTTGCCCGCTTGCGTCCGCGTCAGTTTACCGCGTCTGCGGCTACTGCCTGCAAAGTCTTGGTCATTGATGCCGATGTCATTGAAGGTCTTCAGGATGAGTTAGCTCGTCAACATGACGATCAAGAAGATTACTCAGTTAATGAAGTGGAGAGTCTAGAGGCGTTAGAGAGTCAGGAGTTACTGGCTCGTTTCAGATCTGCGCTCAAACGCAATCAATTTGTACTGCCGAGCTTGCCGGAGGTGGCCTTTAAAGTACGCCGCTTACTGGAGAGTGATGACAGTTGTGCTGACGACATAGCCTCGGTGGTGAATGCCGACCCGGCGATTGCAGCAAAATTGGTGCGTGCGGCTAACAGTCCCATCTACCATGGGGCTAACGCGTGTGAATCAACTCGTAATGCGGTCGTACGCTTAGGTCTTGATACCACAAGACAGCTGGTCATGAGTTTTGCTTTACATGACCTATTTGAGGCGTCGACACCTGAATTGAAAAGCTTGATGCATCAGGCTTGGCAGGACAGCATCGAAGTGGCCGCCATTGCTTTAGTGCTAGGGCGCAAGGTTAGGTTAGCTGCCTACAGCGCTGAAGAGATTATGTTGGCGGGCCTGCTGCATAACATTGGTGTTATCGCCGTTGTGGCGTTTATCGAAAGCGGTAACGAGACGATTGATGCAGATAAGCTAAGCGCTCTTGTTGATAAGCTTGCGATCGACGCGAGTGTGGTCATTCTTCAGCACTGGAAGTTTTCGAGTGTATTTGTGCAGGTGGTGCGTGAATCTGGTCACTGGTTACGTGAATCCCCCTTTGATGCAGACCTTTGCGATGCGGTATTAATCGCACGGTTACACCATGCGATTCGTCACAAGCGACTTTCTGAACTGCCGCCTTTGGGTAAGATCTCTGCACTGGGACGACTTCCTTTAGGCGAAGTAACCCCTGAGTTGACGATTACGATTCTGGATGAAGCACGTGAGCAAATTGATGAGGCGCGAAAGTTTTTAGCAAGCTAAGAACCCTTGTCGCGACGTTGGTTCTGGGGCTGTAGCCGGGCCTCAGTTGATATTCCACTTACTGAAAATGTTATCGCCCTGTGGCTATGGTCGATAAAGCACTGACGCGATTGATCTTTCCTATCTCCATGCAACACGTAATCTAAAGCTTTCACGCGTTGAGCTAGGTGAGGCCTCAGGGTATTATTGGGAGTGAATTGTTCAGTTGGTAGGCCATCGCTTTGATTGGGCTAATTGTTATCGGTATGGAACTAAAAGACGCATGAAACGAGTGATATTCAATCAAAAAGGTGGCGTCGGTAAGTCTAGTATTACCTGTAATCTGGCGGTTATCAGCGCTCGGAAAGGCATTAAAACCTTAGTGGTCGACTTAGATGTATAGGGCAACTCCAGCTTTTACCTTGGCCATGATAGTTACGCCCCAGAGCACCGTGAAACCGTTGATGGCAGCGTCGCCGAATTACTCAAACAAAGCACGGGCGGCTGGTTTGCTGCACGCAAAGAAGCGCGAGAATTTGTGCAGCCCACGGCTTTTGAAAATCTCTACTTGATGCCTTCGAATCCGGCGCTTGAGCACATAGAGAAGGAACTGGAAAATCGCTATAAAATTTATAAGTTGCGTGAAGCGTTGGACTCTCTAGGCGATGAATTTGAGAACGTTTTCATTGATACCCCGCCTAATTTCAACTTCTACAGCAAGTCCGCGTTAATTGCCGCTGACTCTGTGTTCGTACCGTTTGATTGCGATAGCTTTTCTAAGCAGGCACTTTACAATTTGTTAAGCAATGTGGTCGAGTTACAAGAAGATCACAATCCAGCGTTAAAAATTGGGGGCATCGTGGTGAATCAGTTTAACGCTCAAGCGAAGTTACCTCGAATTTTGATTGACGAGCTTATAGCGGAAGAGCTACCTGTATTGGGCAGCTACCTGTCGAGTTCAGTGAAAATGAAAGAGTCGCACAGAGCTCAGAAACCGCTTGTATACCACACGCCGTCTCACAAATTGAGTCAGCAGTTTGAATCTCTCTTTGACGAGATTAACGCAGCAGCAACCGTCAGTGCCTAGCGGTTATTGATCTGATAAGGTTTTATCTATGCACCGAATACAGTACGCCTTTTTAGCTGTCCTGCTACTTGTTGGTAATGACGCGCTCTGTGGCAGTGATGCCTCTCCCATTACCTTGCCGATTGCAGTTGGCGATAGCGCCGAGCCAATAGCCATTTATCGCGAGGCGCAGAACTTAAGTGCCGATGAGATTGCAGCTCGATTGGAGCAGGCGGACTTGGTCGCCGTGTTAAACATCACACACATTAATAGCCTTGTGAACCCTGGGTTGAGTATGCCAGGCATGCTGGCAGTTCAAGGGTATGAGTATCATGGGCAGCTAGAGCAACGGTTGAAGGCGACGCCAGTAAAGGCACTCACGGTGAGAGTCGACCTTTCCGATTGCCGTGAACGTTTACTTAAAGGCGAGAGCTATCTGGTGGTCAGCCGCTTGAATGTTGATTCTCAGCTACAGAGTTTCCGCTGTGATGACCTTATACACCGGTCGCAGGCGTCCGAGCGTATTGCTCAATTCAATCGGCTTTCTAAGCTGCAGGTAGCGATTAATTGACCCTATTGTGTTTTGGTGTGAGCGTTTCTGCTATTTGTACTCGGCCGTAACATTACTATTTCTTCAGTTCCGTGTGTCTTACTTCTATGTCCTCTTCTTTGATTCTTTCCTGTCTTGATTCTCACCTACAGGGTGAGGTGTTAAGTATTGCTCAGGAGTTGGGTGCGCAAGTTGACCGAGAGCGTTCACTGAAAGACATATATGACCGAGATAACCCTATGCTGCAGTTCGTACTGCAGTTTGATGAGCAAGGGTTAGCGCTGCAACAGCTTGGGAAAAAAGCGCCGGGGCCTATCCGAGTTGATTTTGCCAGCGGCAGTGTGGCGCATAGGCTGAAGTTTGGTGGTGGCAGTGGGCAGATGATCGCCAAGGCGGTGGGGGTAAAGATTTCCCGGCCGCTCAATGTTTTGGACTGTACCGCAGGGCTTGGCAAGGATGCGTTTGTTTTAGCTAGCCTAGGTTGCCGGATGACACTGCTTGAACGAACGCCGACGGTAGCGGCGCTGCTGGGTGATGGGCTAGCTCGGGGAGGCGCCTGTGACGACGCACAAACCCGGGGGATTTGCCAGAGCATGCAACTGATTAAACAAGACAGTCAGGCGTATTTACAGGCGTTAGCCGACACGGGAAAAACAGTCAGTAGTGGCAGCGAGGCGCCGCAGTTTGATGTGATATATCTCGACCCGATGTTTCCCGAGCGATCCAAGTCAGCGCAAATTAAGAAAGACATGTTAGCGTTTCACTCGGTCGTGGGCGCCGATCCAGACGCTGACGCTTTGCTGCCGCTAGCACGGCAAACCGCTAAGTATCGGGTGGTGGTAAAGCGTCCGCGTAAAGCGCCATTTCTTAATGAAGAGACGCCCAGTTACCAATTAGAGGGTAAAACCAGTCGCTACGATATTTACGTTAACGCTAAGATTCCTGGCTAGGTTCCTGACCGGGTAATGGGGGCTTGTCGAGGTAAAAGTTCAGCAGGCGGCTGATCAGCATACGTATTTGCGCGAGCATGGCGATCAGGAAACCTAAGCCGGCCATGACGATCCCGCCGAGCGCCAATAGTTCTTGTTGTAGTGAATCACTCACGGCCGTTTGCGCGATGTACAGCCCTACGAAACCCGTGAAAAACAACATGGCACCCAATTTAAATTGCTGAAAGCTCTGCCGCATAGGCGCAGTGTAATGCGCTTTTAATGTGCTGAGTACTTTCTCTGTGTAGGGCGTATTGCTCATAAGGCTGTTAAGTATCTGCTGTTTGAAATGGCCATGTTTTACCAGCGCTCAGTGGCGCTGTTGTCGCTGTCTTTGGCGTCGACCCAGCGTTGCCCGTCGCGGGTGTTCTCTTTTTTCCAGAAGGGTGCGCGGGTCTTGAGAAAATCCATGATGAACTCGCAGGCGGCAAAGGCATCAACGCGGTGGGCGCTGGAGACTCCGACAAAGACGATTTGATCGCTGGGTGCCATCACCCCAATGCGGTGAACTACCCGCACGCCCTCCAGCTGCCAGCGCACTCTTGCTTGATCAATGATTTCCGCCAGTACTTTCTCGGTCATGCCTGGGTAGTGTTCAAGCTCTAATACGCTAACACTATCGCCGTCGTTGAAATCACGCATCAAACCACAGAAGGTAACGATTGCACCAATTTTCGGGCAGTCGTTGCGCAGGGCCGTGTATTGTTCATCGTGACTGAAATCTTCGCTTTGAACCTGAATGAATGTGGGAGACATGTCAGCCTCCGGTGACCGGAGGGAAGAAGGCGACTTCTTCATCGCCCTTTAGTTTGGAGCTCCAATCGCTGACCTCTTGATTCACCGCGACCAACAAACCTGCGGTACTCAAGGCTTGCTGCCACTGTTCACCACGCGTCATGAGCAGATCGCGCAATTCAGCTGTGGTGGTTATGCCTTCTGGCAATGCCAGATCTTCTTGATCGCTGCCCAGATCTTCCCGCAAGCGTGCAAAGTAGAGAATATTCAGCATTACTGTGCTCCCGTTACCGGTGTGTCCTGACCCGCTGCATCGTGACGGTAGTGGCCCGATTTTCCGCCGAGTTTTTCCAGTAGGCGAACTTGTTCGATAACCATGCCTTTGTCCACGGCTTTACACATATCGTAGAGGGTCAGTGCCGCAACCGAGCAAGCCGTTAAAGCTTCCATTTCAACACCGGTTTGTCCGGCTAATTTACAGGTGGCTTGAATGCGCACACGCGACTGCTCCGGCTCGGCTTCCAGCTCGACCTTAATCGATGTCAGCATCAATGGGTGGCAGAGGGGGATCAGGTCGGAGGTCTTTTTGGCGGCCTGAATGCCGGCAATGCGAGCCACGGCAAACACGTCGCCTTTTTTGTGGCTACCAGAGGCGATCATCTCAAGCACTTCTGGCTTCATGCGAATAAAACCTTCGGCGGTGGCCGAGCGCTCGGTGTGGGATTTTGCGCCCACATCAACCATGTGGGCCTGACCTTTGTCATCAAGGTGTGTGAGGGTGGCTTCTGGGCTCATAACGGTATCTGTATTGCGAGGGTGAGTACTCATGATACCGCAGTTGATCGATTATTTTCGCTGTCGGCGCTTAGATAATACGTGAATATTGTGGTCTAACTGATTTGGCGGTATCGCTTAGGTAGGCGTCAAAGGCCATGCAGATACGGCGGATGAGCAGGCGGCCGTCGAGACTCACGCTGAGTTTGCGGTCGTGCAGGCTTAGTAGGCCATCTTCGACCATCGGCGCAAGGCTGAGCAGGGCCTCGGCAAAGTAGTGCTCGAAACACGATTCAGGTGCAGAGTCGACAGGCGCTTGCTGGTTTAGCTGACTGATAGGGCGGTCGAAGTCGTTGAAGTCCAGTTCAAAGTGACAAATCAGCTGGTTGATCACTGCTTGTCTGAGTTGGTCATCATCGGTGAGTATTATGCCTTTGTTCGTCGGTGGCCGGTGCTGTTCTAATGCCGCTTGATAGTCGCCAATATCCTTATGGTTTTGCACAAAAACATTGTCGATGGCGCTGATGCTCGATACGCCAAATGCCATCATGTCGCAGTTGCCATGGGTGGCGTAACCTTGAAAGTTGCGTTGCAGCTCGCCCTGAGCCTGGGCGATGGCCAGCGCGTCGTCCGGTTTAGCGAAGTGATCCATGCCGATGTAAACGTAGCCTGCAGCCTGTAAGCGCTCGATGGCACTTCCGAGCATGGCCAGCTTTTCCTGAGGTTCGGGCAGGGCGCTGGCGTCCATCTTTTTTTGCGTCTTGAACAGGTGCGGCATGTGCGCGTAGTTAAACAGCGACAAGCGCTCGGGGTTCAGGTCAATCACCTGTTCGAGTGTTTCATTTACTGTGTCGAAGGTCTGATGCGGCAAGCCGTAAATCAGATCCATGCTCAGTGAATGGAAATCTTCCGCCTTGGCGCGTTTAACCAGCGCGCCCACCTCCTCAATGCTGTTGAAGCGGTTTACAGCCTTTTGCACCCTGGGGTTAAAGTCCTGAATGCCCATGCTCAAGCGGTTAAAACCCAACTTGCGCAGCACCCCGAGGGTATCGACACTCAAGCCGCCGGGGTGTATCTCGATGGAGTATTCGCCGCTGTCGTCGTCTAGCAGCTTGAAGTGCTTGCGGGTCTCATCCATCAGCTCGATCTTCTCAGCATCGGATATGTAGGTTGGGGTGCCGCCGCCCCAGTGCAGCTGGTGTACGGGGCGCTGCTTGTCAAACTGTGCGCCGCGCAGGGCTATTTCCCGGTAGAGCATATCTAGGTAGGGGCGGGCTCGGCTCTTGTTGGCGGTAACGATTTTATTGCAGCCACAGTAGTAACAGATGGTGTCGCAAAACGGGATGTGGAAATACAGCGACAGTGGCCGTTTGGCGGCGTTGCTGCGAGCAATCGCCGCGCTCACCTCGCGTTCACTAAAACCCTCGGAAAACTGCGGCGCAGTGGGGTAGGAGGTGTAGCGCGGCCCCGAGAGGTCATAGCGCTGCAGCCACTCTTTGTGCCACCTAAGCGGTGCGGCCGGCTCCGCGGAGCTTGTGTTAGTCGGGGTTGTGGTGGCTATCGCAGAGGCTGTGGTGGCGGGCACAGTAAGAACCTTGTGGTGAATACTCGGGGAAGGGTCTTATTTTAACCAAGGCGATGGTGACGTGTTTGATGCACATCAAACCCAGGTCTGTTACTTGTCGTTTGATACTTTATGACGACTTAGGGGGCTAACGATTGCAGCGCCTGCTGGTACTGCTGGGCGATCAACGCGCGTTGTTCGGTCTCATTCTCACAGTCACGCCACTGTTGATCAAAGTCATCGGCCAGCGTCAGCCACTTTTGCTGAGCGCTCCACATCTCTTGTATGAAGCGATTGACCAGCAGGTGTTGGGCGAGTTGAGGCGCGGGCGTATCGGCGTCGTTGCTCTGGCTCAGTCGTTCAAAGGAGGCTTTGATTTGCGCGTTGCTGTCTTCGACCTGCTGACGAATGCTGGCGAATAGCTGCTGTTGTTGCTCGGCCTGGTCTATGTCGCTGAATATAAGCTTCAGCAGCGCCTCGTGCTCAATGGTGGCGCCTTTGCCTGGCAGCTTGAGCCACTGCGCGATGGCGTCGCGGCCACCGTCGCTAATACTGTAAACCGTGCGACTCTTCTTGCCGACCGTCTCGACACTGGCGCTGCAAAGTAACAGCCGCGTCAGTTTCTTCGGGCTCTCGTAGATACGGCTCTCGGCCCTTGGCCAAATGCCTCTAATACTGCTGCTGCACAGGTATTGGGTTAGCTCGTAGGCCGACCAAGGACGGCGCTCTAACAGGCCGAGGATGGCGTAATCGGTGGTTGTGAGGTTTATTTTCATGGCGCCATTGTACCCGTTAGTGGCCTTGGTATTGGTTTACATATACTCCTGATGAGAGTATTTTTACTCCTGTTCGGAGTATTTTGTCCAATAAAAGATCAGCAGAGTCATTATTTAGAGGTTGCCCATGTTCAATATTCAGAAATCGATCCTTGGCTTGTCCGTCATCTGCGCACTGAGTGCTTGTGATTCGACCGTCACACCGGCTTTTGAGGCCGAGCTTTACCGCACCGAAGGAGGCGTGCCTCACATAGTGGCCAAAGATTGGGGAAGCCTGGGCTTTGGCACCGGCTATGCGGCCGCTGAGGACCATTTCTGTGAGCAGGCGCGCAACGCTCTGAAGTTTCGCGGTGAACTGTCGCAGTATTTTGGCGCGGCTGAGGGCAACCTGCAGTCTGACTTCTTCTTTAAACTTCTGGAAAAAGAAGGTACTTTTGACGAGCCTATCGACACAGAGTTCGAGCGACTTTTTGCCGGTTATGCCGCTGGCTTTAACCGCTACCTGCGCGACACGGGCCTTGAAAACATCGCCGATCCTGCTTGTGCTGGTGCCGATTGGGTGGTGCCTTTGAGCGTAACCGATGTGCGCCGTTTCCATCTCACACCCGCATTTTTACCCAACTTTGCGCCGCTGGTGATTGCCGCTCAGCCGCCACTCGCTGCGCCTATCGAGGCCGCGAACGACGATAAAACAGCGGCCGCCGTCGAGCTACCTGTTGCCGAGCTTTCCACCACCGAGATGTTGGCCTACGCCGAGGGGTTTTATAACCCCACAGACAAGGGCAGTAATGGTGTTGCCGTTGGTAAAGCATTAAGCCACAACGGCTCTGGCCTGCTGTTTGCCAACCCACACCTTAAATGGAAAGAGTTTGATTTTCGCATGTACGCCATGCATCAGATTATACCTGGGGTCAGTAACGTGTTGGGCGCCAATCAAGCCCAGCGCGCGCATGTGGGTTTTGGCACCAATGGTGATGTCGCTTGGACCAACACCGTATCGACTTCCAAAGCGTATATGTTTTACAAGCTCGACCTAGTGCCGGGCAACCCACTTGCCTATCTGTTCGATGGTGAAGAGCGCGCCATCGAGCCGCTCACGGTGACGGTGGATGTAAAAGCAGACGACGGCAGTATAAGCCAGCGTAGCCACACGGTTTACAAGGCGAACCATGGCTACATGGTGGGCGGAAAATTCCCTTGGAATGCACATATGGGCGTGAGCCTGCGCATCGCCAACGAAGGCGCACGTGGATTCCAGGGCGGTGCTCTGGCGATGGCGCGCGCGAAAAATGTTGAGGAATTAAAAGCTGCGATCAATCAATACCAGTCGACGCCGGGCATCAACACCATTGCCGTCGATAGCACGGGTACTGCACTCTATGGCGATCTTGGACCGGTGGTTAACTTTACCGACGCGCAGTTGAAGTCGTGCCTGTTCTACCAGGGCCCGATGTTTAAGGGCAATACCGCTGAGTGTGAATGGAACACCGACGTCGATTCCGCTGTGCCAGGGCTACTCGGCGCGAGCCAGCAGGCGGCCTTGATGCGGGACGACTTTGTCACCAACTCCAACGACAGTTATTGGTTGGCCAACCCCGCAGCACCCATAGCCAATATTGCCGCTATACAAGGTACGTCCGACAGCGAGCGCACCCTGCGCACACGTTCGGGCTTAACCATGCTGACCGAACAGGTGCCCGAGGGTGGTTTCGACTTAGACTCGTTGGCGGGTTTGATGCTCAGCAATCAAAATTATGCAGCGCAACTGTTGCGCGACGGTGTGGTGATAATGTGTCAGGCACAGCCTAGGGTGCAGTTAGAAGGGCGAGCAGTAGATTTGACCGAGGCCTGTGCGGTGCTGGCCGCTTGGGATATGCACGCCAACATAGAGAGCCGCGGCGCGCACATTTTCCGTGAGTTTATGCGTGCAGCCAATAATGCCGAGTACACCCGCTGGCTGCCAAAGGCGTTCAACTTTAAGGTTGGATACGACAGCGCGGACCCGATCAATACACCGCGTGAACTGGACTTGAATAACAACCCAGCCGTGCTACCCGCGTTGGCTCGGGCGGTCGTGTTGCTTGATGAGGTGGGTATTGCGCTTGATGCCCCGCTGGGCGATCTGCAGTCGGTGACCCGTAACGGTGAGCGCATTGCGCTACATGGTGGTGAAGAATTTGAAGGGGTGTTTAATAAAATGGCCTTCGATACTATTAACGCCGAAGGTTACCCCGACGTAACGGGTTCTGCGGCCAGCTGGGTAATGTTGACCGAGTTAACGCCTGAGCACACCAAAGTGCGCGGTGTGATTTCCTACTCGCAATCGAGCGATATCAGCTCTGAGCATTACAGCGATATGACCCAGCTTTTCTCACAGAAAAAACTGGTGGATATTCCCTACGAGCTTGAAGATGTGAAAGCCGCTGCGCTGAACCATATCTCTTTGAGCGAAGGCGCCGATCAATGCAGCCATTGGCAGCAATTCACGACCTTAGCGTTCACCGATCAGGCCCTTTGTAATAAGTACTTTACGGCAATTGTCGTGGACCAGCTAACGGGTTATGTGCAGTAATAAAAGTGAACACTCGGCCATAAGTATGAATCGTCAGCGACGTTGAATCGGTAACAGGTACGCGGTCATCGATAATCCGAGGCAAGTTTTACAGACTCGTTTTTTATTGCATTATCGAACCCTGCCGTTGCATGATCGTACGCATAACGAAACCGTTCACGCTGGTGATCGGTTAACGAAGGATCCGCTATGAATGCCAACAGAGATGACTGTATTGCCTTGGTTAATCGTTCACCTGAGACGGTGGCGGTTCACGATAAAACCGCGTGGATGAATATTTTTGCCAAGGACTACCACCTAGAAGACCCCGTGGGCTCAAAATTAAAAGTATCGCCTGTGGGGGAGGAACAACCACTGGCACCTCTCAGTCGTTTCTACGACACGTTTATGGCCCCTAACGACATTGCCTTTAATGTGACGCGCGATATTGTGTGTGCGAACCATGTTATGCGGGATTTGACGCTGCACGTGAAGATGGCGGGAAAGCTTGATTCCTATGTGCCGATGCATTTGTTGTACGAGCTGGTCGAGGAGGACGGAGACCACAAAGTGGCTCGTTTGGAAGCGCACTGGGAGTACGGTGCTACGAATAAACAAGTCCTGCGTCATGGTTTTGCGGCACTGCCTATTCTGGCTGGTATGGTGCGGCGCATGCTCAATCATATAGGCTGGCGCGGTATGTTAGCGTTCGGTGAGTCGAGTAAAACCGTAGGTGAGGCGGGTAAACGACAGCTCAGTGCTTTTTCCGACGCTCTGACTCTGCGTGATCAGAAGGCGTTAGTAGGCTTGTTAGAAGGGGATGAGGCGGTTATTCATTGGCCCTATGGCGAACCGCCGCTGCGGGTCTCCGAACTCTTGCCTTTAATTGGAAGTTCAATCCACTTTAACAAACAGCTGGCCGCGGGCGACCGAGTAACATCTACGTTTACGATGGAGCGCGCAGGTACCGGCTGTGAAGGTGTTGCACTTTTTCAATTTAACCCACAAACCTTAAAAATCCGAAAAGTTGTGTTTTATTTCGAATAAGCTCGGGCTATAAGCCTGCTATCGCCATCGTCGTGTAAGCGCGTTAATATCATTGTATGAATTGAAACCGATAACCTAACCTGTCGGCTTTTTTAATGAATCTGTGTGAGGCGCTGTAAATGACAGCGCTTTGATGAATCGAGACCGATGATGAGCGTATCTCAGCAGTTACAGAAACATTTGGTATTTGGTGCCGGTCAGGTAGGCGGCTTTGTGGGCAGTTGTTTAGGCCTGCAGGGTTTCGATGTGGCGTTAGCCGCTCGACCTAAACTGGCCAGGCGGTATGCTCTGCCAATAGAGTGCAGTGACCTAGACGGCCACGTGGCGACAATTGATGCGCTGCGGTGTGTGGATACCAGTAAAAGTAACGAATCAAGCACTGAGGTGTTTGACGTTATTTGGCTCACGGTTAAATGTATCTCGATACAGGCGGCGTTGGACGACCTTCGCCCCTTCATCGCCGAGCACACGGTGATACTTTGCTGCCAGAATGGATTGGGCTCCGACCATACGGTACGCGATGCTTTCCCCTCCAATCAGGTGTTGAGGGTGATGGTGCCGTTCAATGTGGTAGACCTCAACGCATCAGAGATAGAAACAGTTGTTGTTAGCGACCTAGTTGCTGACGCTGCGAAGAACGAGATTGAGCCTCAACCGCTGCGTTGGTGTCGAACCAGCGAAGGCGGGCTGCACATTGAACTCCACCCCGCGATATTGGCGCTGGCTTCAAAGTTAAACTGTGATTTACTGCCGGTGTCGTGTGTGCAAGACATGGAGGCGACACTCTGGGCAAAACTGCAGCTCAATTTGGCCAATCCGGTGAACGCACTGGCTGGCCTGCCGATCAAATCAATGCTGGAAAACCGTAACTTCCGCAAGCTAATTGCTGGGGCTATGGACGAGCAGTTAGCTGTAACGGATGCAATGAATTTAGCCCTGCCGAAACTCACCCGTATTTCGGCGCACTGGGTACCCCGTATATTACGTCTTCCCAATTGGCTGTTCTCGCGAGTAGCGCAGCAGATGTTGGCCATCGATCCACAGGCGCGCGTGTCAATGTGGTGGGATATTCAGCAGGGTCGTTTAACGGAGATTGAGTATCTGAATGGCGCGGTGGTAGCCAAGGCGAAAACGTTGGGGCTAACCTGCCCGATCAATCAAAAGCTGGTGGAGCAAATCCATCAGTTGGAGCGGGGAGAAAAAACAGACTTCGCACTTTTATTGGCGCAGTAGGTGGGTAAACCCTCAGTCAGAACGGCCTGTTTGGCTATCATCAAAGGCGCGGTGGAGTGAAGAATTGATTTGAAACGGAGCGCTACAAATAATGATACAGCTTAGGGAATTTACCTGCGCCGACACTGATTTATTAATGACCTATCTGAATTCACCCGAAGTAACGCAATACATCACCGCTGCAATTGCTCAACCTTATACAGAAGCGGATGCTCAATGGTGGATTGAGCAGGGCAGTATCTCTGGTCATGTAAAAGCCATTGAGCTTGATGGTGTTTTTGTTGGCTGTATATCGGCTGCAGTGGGGGCTTTTGAATACAGTCACAGTGCAGAGCTGGGGTATTGGATTGGCAGGCAGTACTGGAACAAAGGCACGGCGACCGATGCGGTGCAGGTGTTTACAGACTTACTGTTTACAACGACGGATATCAGTCGGCTATTTGTATCGGTTGTTGCCGATAACACTGCGTCTATCCGAGTGCTTGAGAAAAATGGCTACACGATAGAAGGTACACATAATCACGCATCCTTTAAAGGTGGCCGCTATTTCAATGAGCATACGTTTGCAAAAATACGTGATGACTTACGCTTCAGTAAGGCATAACCCGCCGACCTTGCTACTGACGTACATTGCCTTGCCATACACTTCCCTTGGGTTTTACTTTCTCTCTGTTTAACGTTAGGTCGATGAGGGTGATTTTACCTCCCAACTGGAGAAACTCAGCGACCTGCGCTGCCAAAATTTTTCGCTCATGACAGCGAGAACTAACTGTGTTGTTGGTTGATCTTTTCATGTGATTACTCCGCGTCAGTGTTGGTCATTGATGAGGAGAAATTAATACTTGTCTGTTACGTAGGTGTGACGAGTTTTTTCAGTTTTTTGACGTTCAAACAAAAAAGGGCACGGCCTCGTGCTTAGATTTTGATTAAGCGTCAGGCAGCAAACGTTTTATCATACCTTTGTACATCCGCGTCAGTAGATCCAAGTTCGTGGCCTTCACACATTCATCCACCTTGTGGAATGGGTGGCGCGTTGACCGGGCCCAGTTCGATAACCTTATCGCCGATAGATGGCTGCGATACAACGCTGCGCTCTACTCGGGCAGTAAACGTTTCATCATACCTTTGTACATCCACGTCAGTAGATCCAAGTCCGTGGCCTTCACACATTCATCCACCTTGTGGACTGGGTGACGCGTTGACCGGGCCCAACTCGATAACCTGAGCGCCGCTAGATGGCTGCGATACAACGCTGCGCTCTACTCGGGCAGTAAACGTTTCATCATACCTTTGTACATCAGCGTCAGTAGATCCAAGTCCGTGGCCTTCACACATTCATCCACCTTGTGGAATGGGTGGCGCGTTGACAGAGCCCAGTTCGATAACCTGAGCGCCGCTAGATGGCTGCGATACAACGCTGCGCTCTACTCGGGCAGTAAGCGTTTCATCATACCTTTGTACATCAGTGTCAGTAGATCCAAATCCGTGGCCTTCACACATTCATTCACCTTGTGGAATGGGTGGCGCGTTG
>Ga0209081_1000640_pt1 | contig 21144 bp, 18 predicted proteins | sample GOMGulsemesocosm_4_FD_184636 | JGI IMG/M metagenome (GOLD analysis project Ga0209081, IMG submission 184636) | Methane-oxidizing microbial communities from mesocosms in the Gulf of Mexico - GOM15B Gulf of Mexico (SPAdes) (version 2) | ecosystem: Environmental > Aquatic > Marine > Cold seeps... | reverse complement strand
TACCCATGCCAATGCATGAATCTCTTTATGTCGTTTTAAAAGTTTTTCAACTTCAGCATCCATTCGTTTAAAATCAGTCGTTGAATCTTCGTGATATAATATTGACAAGGCATAGAGAACTTCCAACCTTAAAGCAGCATCTGTATATATTGCTTCTCTATACTCTCCAACTTCTTTACGATAGTCCAGATAAAGTTCATTCATCTTTGCTTCATATAAAAACCAACTCACTACACTTGATAAGAAAAAACCAAAAAATGTTATTGATATTAATATTAATTTTAAATTATTCTTTGGATTCATATATTAAACCTTTTGTGATTAAAATTGTTACGCATATGTTAACAGAAGATAAACTCAGAATTAGCTCAATTTTATTGAACAGTAATTATTTTATAACCTCGACCATAAACTGAGTCAATTATATTTGCGTTTAATTTATTATGAAGTCTAGTTATTATGTTTCTGATTCTTCTATCATTTGACTCGAAATCTTCAAATATATAATCTTCAATTGCATCTATAGATTTGATGCTTTCTTTATTTGATAACAAAAACTCAATAAGTTTGTGTTCATTTTTTGTTAAGTTAATGGTTTCGCTTTCTTTCTTTAATTCAGCACTATCTTTGTCCCAAGTATAATTACTATCTAATTGTATTAAATTTAAAATATCATAATGTTTTGTGATCACATCTCTTAAAACTTCTACTATTTGCTCCATAGGATATGGTTTTAAAATATAACCATCAATACCAAGTTTAATTGCTTCTAAAAAATACTCTGAATTATCATGAGCAGAGAAAATAATGATAGGCAGCTTCTTGTCATTTTCTCTTATGTCCCGTATCATGCCTAAACCATCTTGTTCTGGCATTTGAATATCAGTAATAATTAAATCAATTTGTTTGGACTCATTTTCTACATTATGATTTAAATACTCTTGGACTCCTTCTTTTCCATTTGTTGCACAAATGACATTGGGGAGTAGCTTTTTTAACATTTTAAGGGTTTGTTGACGAACCAGTTCATTGTCTTCAACATAGAGTGTCAGAAAATCTTCATTAATTCTTTTTAAAAAATCATACTTATTACTAGACACATATTATCCTTTAATTTATGAGAATGATTTTATCTTTTATACACTTAATATGTAATAGAAACTATACAAATATAAAATAATAATTATTCAAGTGCAGTATTGAGTCAATTTTGAGTTTTTCTTTTGATACTATTTTCTTAGAATTAAAATTCCAAATTTTGATTATTTTACCAGCAAATAAATATCGAATGAAAAGGTTTCCAAGTGATGAGGATTTTATTTATACTGTTATTATTTTTTTCCACCTATGTTTTTGCAGCCATTGGAAAAATAAGTGCCTTCAAGGGTGAAGTACAAATCAAAAGATTGGGTATTACTCTTATTGCAAAGAAGGGCTTTAAGATTGAAAAAAATGACATTATAAGCACCTCAAAAAATGCCAGAGCCCAAATGATTTTTGATGATGGTACGGTTGTTAGTATTGGAAAAGCTTCAAAACTTAATATCACAGATTATATATTCAATACCACTCACCCAAAAAAGTCAACAGCAAGGTTTAACTTCGCAAAAGGAGCTTTTAAATTTATCACAGGAAAAATCGGTAAATTAGCTCCTGAAAAATTCAAAATAGAGACAAAAACAGCATCAATAGGAATCAGGGGAACTGTTCTATTAGGAAATCAACAAGCCATTGCCTGTACTCAAGGTGAGATTACAGTAAGTTCAAATGGGATAACACAAGTAGTACCCGCAGGTATGATGACACAGACCATCCTTGGTGCAGCTCCAACTGTTCCAGTAGAATACGTAGCAGGTGCTATTGATATAGGTGGAATTAATGGAAATGGTGTAACACCAAATAACGATTCAGAGCCAAAAGACTCAAAACAAAACTCAGAAAAGAGTTCAAAAAAAGATAAAAACTCAAAAGATAAAAATACAAAGAATAAAGATGCAGCTGGAGAGAAAAAAAATAACACTACTGATGGAAAAGCTCAATCCACAGAATCAACTGATAATCAAGAAACACAAACAGTAGATGCAGTTACAACCAATACAATTGATTCGCAAGCACCCAATGACAATGCACAAAATGGTCCAGAAGATGTTTTTGAAGGGGATTTAGAGCTACAATTGGCTTTGGAATCTGAGTTGGGTTTTGAGCAAATGGATTCTGAGTTTAATGCTTTTTTTGATTCAACAGTAAATGAGTTTGGCCCATCAGGAGAGCCCTTTGTAGATGAATATACAGACGAATTTACCTTTGCAGGTGAGTTTGTAAATACAGGTTTAATTGAAAGTACAGTTACTCAAAATAGCCAAAGCACAACACACACCATAGTTGAAACGCAAGGAGGGACGACCACTACAAGTACCACAACTGTAACCAATGATGGAACAGTAACAGATACAGTTCGGTCATCTACAGCATCTGGAACAACTACCATAGCAACACTAGAAAACGCTCCCTCTTATAAAGCTCTTAGTGGTAGAACTTTCAAAGCTTACTCAGATCTGGGTTATGACAGCATCAATGCCATAACATCAGATATGAAAAAAATGAATGACAATTCAGATGGCACTATACAAGCTGGTTATTACGTATTGGATTCTTTCAATCTACAAAATGGTCTATTTTCAACAACGTTATGGGATTTTGACGTAGCTACGAGAGGTGCTTATGTGCCTTACACTCATGCAACAAATCAGCTGACTGGAAATTTCAATGAACTAACTGGGTATAAAAATATTTCAGTACTGGGAAAAGGAGAAAGTACTACAAACTTTGCCAATTCAAGTTGGAACTTAGCAGTAATTGGTGCAGATAATACAGGAGAGTTTGTATCAATATACTTTCAAAATGACTCAACAGGAGTTGAGAGAGATGCTTTACAATATAAAGGTAGCACACCTATTATGACAAATGTTATAGATGGAAAGGTTTATGGCTATAGAAACTTCATGGATATATCTGCTAAAAAAACACTCAAAAATGGTGCATTAAGAACAAGTAGAACTTATTACTTATGGGATACAGTAAATAATGTTTACAGAAATACTCCTACAATATTTTACAATACAAGCACAGGCAGTTTAAAAGATTTAAATATGTTGGTCGCAATGGAATCTTATAAAGAAGATTCAGGTTACGATTTTTTCAGAAATGAGGATTTTACAATTGAGCGAGTTAAAAGTGATGGAACCATTGAATCCAAAAGATATACCCTCGTTGATGAATACTACAAAACTTTTAACAACTATGTAAGTTATACAAGTAGTGGGTCTTACTCAAAAAGTGGATCTTTATATGGAACCAATCTTCAAGGTATAGGATATACCTGGGAAGATAAAACTACTTCAAAAATATATTCTACAAGTACCTACACCGATAACATAACAGGAACTGCCAGTGCTTATCTAACTGATTTTTCAACTGCAGCCCTAAGTGGAACCGCAGCGATGAGTGGATTTGCAGTAACCAATGATGGAGTTAGCGGTGATTTTAGTTTTAATTTAAATAGAGACAGTGGGGCAATAAGTAGTATGAGCATAGATACTACAAAAACCAATGGAATAACAAACACAACAGGTGAAAGCTATTCAGTTGTATTGGAAGGTTCAGGGACAGTTGCAGCATTAACCTCCTATTATGTCAATGATGATTATTTTGGAGGAATATTCAATAACACAAATAGCAACAGTAAGTTCACGGATGATTTAGGTAATACAGATACACAGTACACCTTAATAACTGAGCGTGGCTGGTTTTTTACTGTACCAGATGCCCTTAACCAAAATACCAATAATTGGGAAATCAACAATGATGACGGGAGTTCCTGGGGTTTTTGGGCAGCATCATTTGAAAAATCAGGCCCCTTATACAAACATGTTGCAACTACATCTCCTTGGGTAGCAGGTACTGAAGTATCCGCTTCAGATGTAACTACAAATTATATCAATCAAAATGTTGTTGCAAATTTTTCAGGTCATGTTCTTGGAAACGTAGTAAATGGCTCTACAATTGAGCAAATACATATGGATAGTGGTAATAGTTTTACTACAAATATAGACTTTGGAACTCAATCCTTTACTACAAATATGGCATTTACAAGTAGTAACCACTCATTTGACACCAAACTAACTGGTGCAAATGGCTCAGTTACAGCAGCTGGTTTCTCAACCAGTACCATAGATACAGCAAACTTAGGAGGTGCAAGTGTCACCCCAACAACAGCAAATCTAACAGGAAAATATTATGGGTCAGGTTCTATTATAAAAAGTGTTGGTGGAACATTCCAATTATCAGATGGTGCTACAACAGCTAGTGGTGTCTTTAAAGCAAAGAAGCAATAATCATGAAAAAACTATTTACAACTTTACTCTTAACAATATCATTATTAGTCGCTCAAGATGTAACACAAGAGAATAAAAACAATTATGTAAGAACTAACATCCAAGAATTTAAAACAGCAGTATCTTTTTTTAAAAATAAACAATATAAAAATGCCTTGGAGATTTTTGATAAACTCACAGATTCACTCATAGACTCTCAAAAATTAGATTTCTATATCGGAAGGTCAAACTTTGAATTGGGTCAATATGAGCAAACTCTAATAGCCTATGATAGAATTCTTATCAATGAACCAAACAACCTTAGAGTTAAACTTGAAGTTGGATTGACTTATTTTAGCATGGGACTATTTAAAGAAGCAAAAAAAGAATATGAAGCTGTTTTAAAAGAAAAGATTCCACAGAGTGTCAAAAAAAATATTGAATTGCAACTTCAAGCAATAAACAATAAAACACAAAAGGATTTTTTTACAATAACAGGTATTTTTGGAATGGGATATGATTCCAATATTAATACCCAAACAGAAGATGACAGCGTTTATGTACCTAACCTAAATGGTAACGTTAACTTAACCACAGGAGTTAACAGCTCACTGGTATCTGAAATTGGGGCTATCTTAAGCCATATTAATAAAGTAAGTGATACATTTATATATCAAAACTCTGCAACGTTATACGGAATGAAATATATACATCATGACTCAAACAATATGGGCCTTGTATCTTTAAATACCACTCCCACATATCTTGATAATAATAAAACATATTCTATTGGTTTAACACTTGACCATGTAAACTACAATGGAAAAAGATATTTGAACAGTTATTCTATACAACCAAAGTTATCACAGGCACTTAATAAAAACCTCTTACATGACATATATTTCAAATTTACAATCAAAGACTTCTTTGGATCTCTAAATACAAATAACTCCAAGGTATATGACCTCTCCAACAAACTAACTTATTCAGATGACAAACTAGGACTTTTTACATCAGAGCTAATATTAGGGAGAGAAAGTAGAAACAATAATAGCAGTGCAGATACCATTTCAAAAGATTATTACACCATTAATCTATCCCATACCTATAACATCAATAAAAAACTTGCTTTTCAAACCTCACTTAGTAGATCACAATACAACTATAAAGACCAAGATACAAGCTTCTTAACACACAGAAAAGACAAGAAGCATGTCATAAGTCTGGGAATTATTGATACTTTCAGTAAAAACCTATCCTTTAATACAAGCGTTCAGTTTCAAGATAATTCATCAAATATTGTTATCTATGATTATGATAAATATGCTATTAAAACTTATATCTATTATAGTTTCTAATCTTGTCGACAAATGTTGTTGAGAGCTATGTTTATAAATTAGTTAGCTTTGTAAGGATATTAAAATTCGATAAGTTATGTTTGGTGGGTTTTAGATTGTGTTAGAAGTCAAAGTGAAGAATAAGGTTTCATTTAAATCAAATGCTCTTCTCAAGAGAATGTTTATATTTTTGTTTTAATCAAGGCGAAGTAGTAAATTTAAGCGCAGCGTACGTTTAAGTACGTGAGTATTAAATTTACTACTTCAACGCAGAGTAAGAGAAAAAGAGAAATCTTATCTTGCGTAAGATTGGGCTCGTAGTTCTCTGATTACGTTCACCTTGATCTCTCCTGGATACTGAACCTTCTCTTCAATTTCCTTAGCAATTTCACTTGCCATTATTACAGCTTCATCATCATTTACTAAGTTTGCTTTTACAATAACTCGGACTTCACGTCCAGCGTTAATTGCAAAGGCATTGATAACACCTGATTTACTGGTTGAAATATTTTCAACTTCTTCAACACGCTTGAGAAAACTTTGTAGTACTTCTCGCCTAGCACCTGGTCTTGCTGCACTTAAAGCATCACCAGCACATACAGCTGAACTTTCTACATTGATAGGTTCTTCATATCCATGATGTGCATAAATACAGTTGATAACTGTTGCTGATTCGTTATATCTTTTACAAACTTCAACACCAAGGTCTACATGAGAACCTGGCATTTCATGGGTTAATGCTTTACCAATATCATGTAACAATCCTGCACGTCGTGCTAGGATTGGGTCCCCACCCATTTGAGCAGCAAGGAGTCCAGCTAAGTGAGAGACTTCAAGAGTATGTGCCAAGGCATTTTGTCCATAACTTGCTCGATATCTCAATCGACCCACAAGTTTTACAAGCTCAATATGCATACCTTTAATTCCTAATTCAAGGACAACATCTTCACCCTCTTTTAAGATACTTTTGTCAAATTCACTTTTAACTTTGTTATAAATTTCTTCAATTTTAGCAGGTTGGATTCTTCCATCTTCTAGTAATGCTTCGATGGTTTTAGTCGCAATTGCACGTCTATATAAATTAAAACTACTAATTGTTATGGTATTTGGTGTGTCATCGATAATAATATCAACACCCAATAACATTTCAAGGGCTTTAATATTTCGTCCCTCTTTACCAATAATTTTACCTTTTGTTTCTTCATCATTAATAGGTAAATTGTTAATAAGTCTTTCAGCTGCAAATTCCCCTGCATACCTAGTTACTGCATTTGCAAGCATATTATTAACTTCATTTTGAGTATTTTGTTCTGCAATTTTATATTTTTTTCTAAAAATAGAAGCAATCTCAGCTTTAGAGTCTTCCTTCATTTTTTCTATCATCAATTCTTTTGCTTCAGGTTGAGTAAGTCCACTTGCATTTTCCAGTACTTTTAGTGCTCTTTCAATTTTATCATCAAGGGTTTTTTGTTGATTTAAAAGACCTTCTTTTATTGTAGACATTTTCTTATTTTTTTCTACAATTTCAGCTTTTTCTTTTTTGATATCTTCTAATTCAGTTTCTAAGTGTTCGTTAAGTTTTTTCTCTTTTTTCTGTAGTTTATAAAACATGTCATCGTACTCTCTTTTTGCATGTCTAAACTCCGTATCACACTCTTTTTTTGCCTTTATTTGCGAATCTCTTAGTAATACTTCAGCCTCGTGTTCGATCACTTTGGCTTTAGCTTTAGCTTGAGCTATATAAATTTCAAATTTTGCGCTGTTTAATTTCTTTGAAATAAATATACTTAATACTGAACTTAGTATCGCAACTACAATTCCTATTATTATCATTTCCATATTAAAACCTTTTATATTTAATTAAATACTAACTGGTTATTACGTAGTCAGCTTGAATATCATAATCATTAGACAAAATTTGTTCGGTTTTACAAAGAATTGTTTGTGTAAAAATAAGTGTAGGTCTATAGTTTAACCTGTCAAAAAATCTGTCATACATACCAGCACCAAAACCTATTCGTTTATACACACCATCAATTCCTACAACAGGAACAATAGCCACATCTATTTTGTGAGTAACGAATGAATTCTCGGGTTCTTTAATTCCAAATCTTTTTCTTTTTAAAGGCAATCTATACTTTACAGCTTTAAAACTATCCCCTTGCATATAAGGGACATAAACTTCAACCTTTTTTTCACGTCTGAGTTTATTTATTAAAGGTAGAACGTTCACTTCTAAACCCATAGGAATAAAAAGTAATAATCTTTTCGGTTTAAGAATATCTATAGTTTTAATTAATTTATCTACAATTATTTTATCTTTTTTTATCTTTGCAAAACGGCTTTTAAACTTTAGTCTATTAATACACAATTTTCTAAAATCACTTTTGTGACTTTCTATCATTTAAGCCTTCCTTGGGTAGAATAAAACCCTAATATAGATTTTACCCAAAGGAATTAAAATGAAGTTTAAAGTTTTTGCTTTTTTCGCAATTTTAGCTACGCTACTCATTGCAGGATGTGATTCAAAGGAAGAAACATCTGAAAAAAAACTTGCAAATAATCAAAATAATATAGAAGAAGTAACTCAAAAAATACAAAAAGATTTTATATTAAAAACGCATGACGGAAAAATAATCGAAGCTAAGATAACAGAAGATGGAATGATTTTTAAAGGATATGAAGACCAAACAGTATTATTAAACTTTTTTGCTACTTGGTGTGAACCTTGTAAAGCTGAGATACCACACTTGAACAATCTAAGAGAAAAATACGCAGGCAAATTTGAAGTAATTGCAGTTTTACTGGAAGAAAATAAAGACCCAGAAGTTTTAAATGAATTTATAAAAGAATATAAAATGACTTTTCCTGTTACTAATTCATATGATAACTTTGTCTTTGCAGATGCCATGGGAGGAGTAGATATTATTCCTACTATGTACATGTATGCTAAAGGTGGAAAGCTCATGCAAAGATTTGTTGGAATCGTTCCAGAAGAGATGTTAGAAAGTGATATAAAAAAAGGTTTGGGAATATAATTAATGTTCAGTTTTTTTAAGAAGAAAAAAGAAGTTGTAGAAGAAGAGATAAGTGTTGAAGAAAACGTTGTTGATGATTCCGTTAACCAAACTGAATTAGATGAGATTTATAAAGCCTCTGAAGATGCCAATAATGGCGACAGTCAAGTTGAGAACATTCAAGAAGAAGTTACTGTGGTACCTGAAGATGCACCTGCTGTAATACAGTCTAAATTAGAAGAAGAACAAAGTATAGTTGAAGTAACGGCGGAAGAAAAAAAAGGCTTTTTTTCTAGAGCACTTTCTAAAACATTTGAAAATATCAAATCAATTGTTCCACAGAAAAAAGAAAAAATAGAATTTGATGTCATTGAAGAGTTATTAATAGAATCAGATATGGAATACGAAATCATTGAAAAAGCAATGGATGGATTGCCAAGTATGATTTCTAGAAAAGACTTAAGACACAGACTTGTGATGCTTTTTGAACATGCCCCTGAAGTTGACATCCAAAATAGGCCAAGTCCTTTTGTAGAACTTATTATTGGAGTCAACGGTGCTGGAAAAACGACAACAATAGGAAAACTTGCCCATAAATATAAACAAAGTGGGAAAAATGTGCTTCTAGGAGCTGGTGATACTTTTAGAGCTGCAGCCATTGAGCAACTAAGTACTTGGGCAGAAAAAATTGATGTACCAATCGTTAAAACAAAACAAGGTCATGATGCAAGTGCCGTTGCTTACGATGCAATTTCATCTGCTGTTTCAAGAAATATGGATCATGTTATCATTGACACAGCGGGTCGTCTTCAAACTCAAACCAATCTAAGCCACGAACTTAAAAAAATTGTTAAAGTATGTGGTAAAGCATTAGATGGAGCACCACATCAAAAACTTATGATTTTAGATGGTACACAAGGTAACACTGCTATTGCTCAAGCTCAAGCATTTAATGAAATGGTAGGAATTGATGGAATTATTGTGACCAAACTTGATGGTACTGCTAAAGGTGGTGCATTATTTTCAATCTCAAATCAACTTGAACTTCCAATTTTTCATGTTGGAATTGGTGAGAAACAAGATGATTTAATTGAATTTTCACCTGACGCATTTGTAGACAGTTTACTTGATGGTATTTACAAAGAAGAAGAGAAATAAAGGATACAAAGAATGAAAAAGATTTTATTGATAATTTTAATATCTACATCAATTTTAAGTGCAAGTTCACTTAGCCTTGGAATGAAATACTTTATTAAGGGTAATTATAGTCAAGCCCTACCCCATTTTGTCAAAGCATCAAACGCAGGAAATAAACAAGCACAATTTTATTTAGCCAATATGTATGAAAAAGGTCTTGGTGTCAAAAAAGATAAAAAAATGGCATCAAAACTATATAAACTTTATGCCAAAAACTCAAAAGTAAAAACAAGTATTAAAGCCAAAACTAAAGTAAGTACAAAAAAAGTCTATAAAAAGAAAAGAACTACGAAAAAAGTAGCAAAAAGAGTCAAGAAGAAAAAGATAGATCTACCCAAATCTGCAAATGGAAAAACTTATTCTAAGCGTCTGAAAAAATTCTTCAACCCAGATTTACAAGGGGCAGAAGAAGTTACTTTCGATTAGGATCATTTCCTAATTGAAAAAAACATCGATATTTTCGAAATGTCGTTCAATGCCTTCAAAAGAATGAGTTCCACCCTCTTCTATTATCAACTTTGAGTTTTTCAACTTCACTATAGCTTCTTCATAATTTAATGTTTCATCTTCTTTTTGAAGTAAAAGCATAAAGTTCTTTTCATTCGAAACAATTTCCACTTCCAATTTCCTTAAAAAATCCAGATGTTTATTTGTCACCTCAAAGGTTGACATATCAAAATAGTGAGTTGCTTGACCAATTTTATCCAGAGTTTTATATGGGTAAATTGCAGGATTTATTAATACTGCTTTTAAATTATATTTGTTTGCCAAATAGATAGAATAGAATCCACCAAGGGAAGAACCAATCAACTGAACCATTACATTATTTTTTAATTGTATTTGTATTAACTGTTCCAGAGTATTAATAGCCAAAGCTGGAATGTGTGAGAGTGTTGGACAATAAATTATATCGCCGTAGTGTTCTTTGAAAAGTGTTGCTTTTCCTCCATATCCAGAAGATGCAAATCCATGTATATATATAATCATATTAAATTATATACGTCTATACCAAATAAAGTAATAAATCAATAGTATTTTAAGTGAAGTTTCTCTATTAATCATCTCTCATTAAAACAAAAAAACTATAATAGTGATTTTTTAAGTAGTTCTTCTTCCTGCTCAATTTCATCAAATTCTGCATAAAAGATATTTTCTTCTTTTTCTATTCTTTTTGTTATGGTAGAAAACAATTTCTCAAAATCATCTGATAGTTCTTTATCTGCATCATCGGATCTATATTTTTTAAAAAAGTTAATGACCAATTTTGTTGTATTTTCAATATCGTTTTTAAACATCTCTAAAGTTTGTTTTAAATCAGGATGAGTTGGAATAGCACCTAATATCGCAGCATGTATTTTTTCATCTTCTCGTTGTAAATGAGAGATTAGTTCATTCCTTTTATCAAAAAGAACTCTTCTTCCACGAAGTGTTCTCATGGTAAATTGCTTTGCTAGTTTTAAAGTTTGCAAAATTTGATAGTTCTCATGTCTCAATTCTTGGGTAAAAGTAGACATAACATTCTCCTCAAGTGAAAAGTCAAATATATTATATTATTTGTATTATATAACATATTTACGATAATTATATTTCAAACAAATTTTAATTGCATAATGTAATATTTTTTTAAAACTAATCTTATTTTGTATATAATCCCATCATTAATACAGAGGAAAGAAATATGGCGAAGAAAAAAACATCCTTATTTGAATGTCAACATTGTGGAGAACAATCAAGTAAATGGTTGGGAAAATGTACAAGTTGTGGTAGCTGGGAAAGTTTTATTGAGCTAAATTCAGATCAACAAGAAGTATTAAAACAAATATCAAAGGTATCTACCAGCACATCAAAAGCGCAAGCAATTACCGAAATAGAGCAAGATGATATCACACGATTTTCTTCCCATGATCCAGAATTTGATTTGGTTTTAGGAGGGGGAATAGTTCCTGGAAGTTTGACACTTATTGGAGGAAGTCCTGGTGTTGGGAAATCAACACTTTTGCTAAAAATAGCAGGAAACATTGCAAAAACAAAGAAAAAGGTTTTATATGTTTCAGGAGAAGAAAGTGCAGGACAAATTAAGCTCAGAGCTACAAGACTTGATGCCAATGAAGAAAATCTTTTTCTCCTGTCTGAAATTAAACTTGAAGAAATCCAAGATGAACTTTTGCGTCAAGATTATGAAGTAGTCATAATTGATTCTATTCAAACCATATATTCTTCCCAATTAAGCTCATCTCCTGGTTCTGTTTCTCAAGTTAGAGAAATTACCTTTGAATTAATGAGAAAAGCAAAAGAGACAGATATATCTATTTTTATTATTGGGCATATTACAAAAGATGGTTCTATCGCGGGACCTCGAGTACTAGAGCATATGGTTGATACAGTTTTATATTTTGAAGGTGAGTCAAGTAAAGAGATACGAATGTTAAGAGCTTTTAAAAATAGATTTGGAAGTACAAGTGAAATTGGCATATTTGAAATGACACAAGAGGGTTTGATGAGTGCAAAAGATATCGCCTCAAAATTCTTTGATCGAAGCAAACCTCAAAGTGGCTCAGCATTAACTGTAGCAATGGAAGGTTCAAGAGCACTGATACTTGAAGTACAAGCCTTAGTAACTGAAAGCACTTACCCCAATCCAAAACGAAGTACTACAGGATTTGATCTAAATAGATTAAATATGTTATTGGCACTTTTGGAGAAAAAGCTAGACCTTCCTCTTAATCACTATGATGTTTTTATAAACATAAGTGGTGGTATTAAAATCAAAGAGAGTTCTGCAGATTTAGCTGTAATTGCTGCAATCATTAGCTCATTTAGAGATAGACCCATTTCAAAAGAATCAGTGTTTATTGGAGAAGTGAGTTTAACGGGCGAAATCAAAGATGTTTATTCAAATGAAATCAGACTAAGAGAAGCTGGTGTACAAGGAATAACAAAAGCAATTATTGCCACTAAACCCAAAAGCTCTCCAGGTATTAAGTGTTTTGTTGTAGATGAAGTTCCAAAGATGTTGGAACTGTTCTAATTATTCCAGCTTGTGTCATTTGATATTATTTGTGAATTTTGATATTATTCGCAAAACAATAAATAATACCAAATAATATAATAAATTAATATTTTTTCATTTGGTATATAAAGGCACAATTACTGATGATTGACTTGGATAATCATACCAATTTTGAAGTTGATTTAACAACTCTAGAAACTATAAAAAATTCACTCTGCAACAAAGAACTTGAATTAATTATTGTTAACAATGATGAAATTCAGGAGTTAAACAAACTTCATAGAAATATTGATAAAGCTACAGATGTACTTAGTTTTCCCCTTGAATTTGACATGCCTAACATGCCAATAGGCTCTATCGTTATATCAATAGACTTTGTTGAGCTAAAAGCAAAAGAATATGGACACAGTCTCAATGATGAATTTACATTACTTTTCATACATGGACTATTGCACCTTATAGGCTTTGACCATGAAATAGATGCAGGTGAACATAGACAAAAAGAAGAAGAGTTAATCAAAAAATTTAATTTGCCAAATAGTTTAATCGTAAGGAATTCTTAATATGGATATTTTTATATTTTTAATATCAATGACAGCATTGGTATATGGTGCAGATTTTATAATTGAGCAAAGTGAAAAGATTGCACTTCATTATAATATTTCTGCTTTTGTAATAGGTGCCACACTTGTTGCTCTTGGTACTTCGTTACCTGAGATGGCTGTATCCATATCTGCATCATTAAAAGGAAGTGGAGATATAGCTGTTGCAAATGTTATTGGAAGTACTATTTTTAATATCGCTATGGTTTTAGGTGTTGTATTTATAATCGCAAAAAATATCAAGCCAACAAGAGACCTTTTTGCAAAAGATTCTGCTTGGGCATTGTTTCCAATCTTAGTTTTTATTTTAATGGGTATTGATGGAGAGCTAACTGCAATTGATGGAGTATTGTTCTTACTCTTAATGGTCGCATACTTGACTTTTTTAATTGGTTCAAATCAAGTTGAAGAAATTGATGATGAATTAAAAAATGAAAAATTTGCCTGGGGTAAAACTTCGGGACTACTTTTAATTGGTTTTGTATTTACAATCGTTGGTGCTGATTTTGCAATTGATAGTGCTGGAAATATTGCCAGAGCTTTTGGAGTGAGTGAATGGATTATTGGTTTATTCCTAGTTGCCTTTGGTACAAGTTTACCTGAACTTACTATTTCAATCAAAGCTGCTTTAAATAATAATGCTGATTTAGCTATTGGAAATATTATTGGATCAAATGTAGCAAACTTTACTATGGTATTAGGGGTTGCTTCAATTGTAAATGTATTAAATGTAGATTTAAGTACTTACTTCTTTGATATAGCAGCTGCACTTATACTTTCATTGATGTTGGTATTTATAACTGCAAATAGACTTTATAATAAAAGTGCAGGAATTGTATTACTTGTAGTACTTGCCTTAGTCATTCAAAATGGTTTAGGCGTCTAGTTAATATCAAATTAAACAAAGAGTGAATATATAGGTCATCATTTTTTGTTTAATTTTCTACTATCTACACTCTTTACAAAGCCCAGAAAAAACTACGCTTAGCTCTTCAGGTTTAAAACCACTTTTATTATTTACTTCATTAACTAGACACGCAGTATCCAATTGGATATCTTCTATTTTGTGGCAACTTTTACATACTAAGTGTGAATGTAATTCTCGTGTGAGTTCATATACAGATTTAGCATTTGGAATTTGCACTTCAGAAAGAAATAGTTTATCCAACATTGCATGTATATTTTTGTAAATTGTTGCTAAAGAAATCGAAGGAAATTTTGCTTTTAATGAGCTAAACAAGTCATCAATATTTATATGACCTTTTAAACAAATCTCTTCAACTATAGCAATTCTTTGCGGTGTAACTTTTAAATTATATTCTTTTAATACTTGTGTACAATCAACCATGTATACTCCTAGATTATTTAGTATACTATAGTTTATTTGAAAGTAATATTTATCAAAGGATAAAAATTATTATTTAAGTCTTATTTAAGGTTATGAATGCAATAATTTCTAAGGATAAAATTTATCCTTTGATAAACTTTATCTCTAGTGGTTATATATTAGGTTTAAAAGAAAATACTAATCACTAATGTTAAAATTTAACTTTTAAAATAATACTAAAATAAAACACAAAAATAAAGGATTTAGAATGAGACAATATGAAAGTTACAAATGTAATGTATGTGGAAATGAAGTAGAAGTACAAAATGTGGGAGGAGGAACACTCTCTTGCTGTGGTCAGGACATGGAGAATGTCACAGAAAGTTTAACACAGGTAAATTTATTAAAGGCATTTGCAGGGGAATCCCAAGCAAGAAATAAATATGAGTATTACAAAAATATAGCACAAAAAGAGGGATATAGAGATATTGCTGCACATTTTCAACGAGCTGCAAATAACGAAAAAGTACACGCAAAATTAGAACTAAAACTATATAACAAATTAACAACAGGGAATGAGTTTGGAGATACTTTAGAAAATCTAAATCTAGCAGCTGAAGGTGAAAGTTATGAAAATATCACCATGTATCCTGAATTTTCACGTCTTGCAAAAGAAGAAGGTGAAAAAGAAGCGGCCAGATTATTTGCTGGAATTGGTAAAATAGAAATTGAACATGAAAACATGTTCAAGGAGCTTATTAGAAGATTAAGTGCAGGAGAAGAGCATCTTAGTACGGATGAAGAAGAAGAATGGATTTGTGAAGTCTGTGGACACGTTCATAGAGGTAAAAAACCACCTAAAACATGTCCAGTATGTAAACATCCACAAGAATATCAATCTCGTTTAAATTCTAAAAAGTAGTCAACAAATTAAGTTAGTGATATATTCACTAACTTAATTTATAAAATTTATATTCAAAGAATTTTTAACTATAATAAATAATGATTTTTAAACCATTTTTTATTCTACTTACTTTCACAACAATTTTATTTTCCCTTGACTTTAAAGTTGCTTCGTACAATGTAGAAAATTTGTTTGATCTTAAAAAAAACGGAACAGAATACAAAGAATACATACCAAATAATAAGTCCTCTTGGAATCAAAGAACTTATTTAATCAAACTGCAAAATATATCCAAAGTAATTAATCACTTAGATGCAGACATAATTGCTTTGCAAGAGATAGAATCTTTACGAGCATTAAAAGACTTGTTAACACATACGAAAAAATACAAATATTATTCCTTCATAAAAAATGAGAAAAGCGCAATTGGTTTGGCAGTTATTAGTAAATATCAAATATCATCTACAAAAAAAATAAATATAGATACAAAGAAAAGCTTTTCTCGTCCCATACAAAAAGTAACTATCAAAGTAGATAACAAAAATATAATTATTTATAATAATCATTGGCCATCTAAAAGAGCAGCTGAAAACGAAAGAGTGGAATATGCTCTTGCATTACAAGCATATTTATCAAATAATCAAAGTAATATTGATTACATCTTACTTGGAGATTTCAACTCTAATTACAATGAATTTGAAACCTTTAGAAATGACAAAAAACTCAATAACACTTATGGTAACACAGGTATAAACCAAGTTTTAAATACCAGTATTTCAAAACAATACATTAAGAAAAAAGATATTGTTTCCTATAGTAAAATTGCTCATTACAATCTCTGGTTCGACAAACAATATCAACATAGATTTTCATACAAATTTAGAGGAAATAATAATACGCCCGATAATATTTTACTTGGAAAAAACCTATTTGATAGACAGAATATAACTTATATCAATAACAGCTTTAAAGTATTTAAACCACCCTATTTATATAATAACAAGACCATTCAACGTTGGAAAATGAAAGGAAAAAATAGAGTTCATAAAGGTATTGGATTTTCAGACCATTTGCCAATTTTTGCGATCTTTAGCACTTCAAATTATTCGCAAGATTTCAAAACTAAAATCATTTCAAAGGACAGTATCCCTATTAGTGCATTATATGAAATTGATAACTTAGAAAAAGTTGCACTGATAAAAAATGTTGTTGTTATTTATAAGAATAATAACAATGCCATTATTAAACAAATTGATAATAGAGCAGTATATATCTACAATCAAGCTTCAAATTTAACTCTTGGTAAAGTATATGATTTACGCATAAAAAAAATTAAAATCTATCATGGTTTAAAAGAAATAACCAAAATAGACAGTACTAAGTTTAAACACAATTTTACTGACTACAAGATCTTATATGCCGATGCCAATAGTATTGATATATTAGATTTCAACTCACAAAATGAAATCGTGACCAACTTGAGAGGCACTTATAAAAAGGGCTATATACATTACATATACAAAAACCTAAAACAAAAAATTAAACTTTATAGCAAAAATCAAGCACTTTTACCTAAAAATGGGCAAAAAATAAATATAATATCTGGGCATTTAAGTTTTTATAAAAGCAATGCACAAATAATAATTTATAAAGAAAGTGACTTTAGTGTTAATTAAATCAATATTTACAAACAGTAGTGGTATCTTATTTTCAAGAATATTAGGTTTTATCAGAGATTTATTAACTGCTTCCTTTTTAGGTGCAAATGTATATTCTGACATATTCTTTGTAGCTTTTAAACTTCCAAATTTATTTAGAAGAATTTTCGCAGAAGGTGCATTTACTCAGGCATTTATTCCAGCTTATGCAAAAAGCATTCATAAAATACAATTTTCATCTGCTATTTTTGTTTCCTTTTTTGCCTTTATCATGCTTTTATCTTTACTTGTAACACTTTTTTCAAAAGCAGTCACACATATAATTGCCCTAGGTTTTGACACTCAAACAGTTGAATTAGCTGCACCCTTGTTGGCAATAAACTTTTACTACTTGCCGTTAATATTTGTAGTTACTTTCATGGCTGCTTTGTTACAATATAAACATCATTTTGCAACCACTGCTTTTTCCACTGCACTTTTAAATCTGGCTCTTATTGGGGCATTAATCATCTCAAAAGACATGGATAAATATGAGATGACGTATTACTTATCTTATGGGGTAATTATTGGAGGATTACTGCAGGTTGTTGCACATGTAATAGCCATTAAAACGAATAATTTATCAAAAATATTTACATTTAAAAAAATGAAAATGGCACAAAAGCGTTTTTATAAAAGTTTTATGGGTGCAACAATTGGAAGTTCCACTGCACATATTTCTGCTTTTTTAGACACTTGGCTTGCGTCTTTTTTAGTAAGTGGTAGTATCTCCTACTTATATTACGCAAACAGAGTCTTCCAACTTCCACTTGCATTATTTGCAATAGCTACTACAACAGCCTTATTCCCGATGATTGCAAGAGCAATTAAAAATCAAGATGAACAAAAAGCACTACTATTAATGAGAAAATCAACGATAATATTAAGCTCACTTTTACTGATTGCAACACTTATAGGTATAGTCTTCAATGAATTTATTATTGAGCTGCTTTTCCAACGGGGTGAATTTCTATCAGATGACACAACAAACGTCGCTATAATCATGTCTATGTATCTGATTGGACTTGTACCATTTGGAATTGCAAAGATATTTTCTTTATGGTTATATGCACAAGAGAAGCAATTTTTAGCTGCAAAAATTTCAATCAAAGCTTTAACTTTTAATATAGTTTTTTCTTTAATGTTAATTAAACCTTATGGAGCAGCTGGCCTAGCCTTCGCAAGTACCATAAGCGGGTTTGTACTTTTTTATCTCACAATCAGAGAGTTTGGGCTTAAAAAATTCTTAATTTTGATGAAAAGTGTGTAATATCGTAAAACATAAGACTTAATTTCCTTTTTTAACCTATATTTAATCGATTTTCGATACTATTGCGACATTTATAATGCAATATATTTAAGGAAAAAATTCATGCTATTTAGAACACTCTTAATGATCTTTTTAGTCTCTACAACTTTGTTCTCCAAAGAAATTGGAATTTACGAACAACAAGAAGTTGCTATTGATTTAGATCTAAAATTTACAAACGAATATAACCAAACAAGATCTCTTCGTGAATATATGAACGACAAACCTACAATTTTAACAATAAATTATTACAATTGTCCCACTCTATGTTCTCCGCTATTATACGAGGTAGCTGATGTTGTACAACGTGTAGGATTAGAACCTGGTAAGGACTTTAATGTTCTAACACTAAGTATTGAAAAAAATGATACTTTCAAACATGCAAAAACAACAAAAGACAAAATATTTAAAACTATTAAAACACCTTTTAAAGTAAATGCTTGGAATTTTCTATCCACAAAAAATCAAGAAGACATCGATAAAATCACTGATTCCGTTGGATTCAAATATGAAAGACGAGTTAAAGATGGTGTTGTAGATTACTTACATCCAGCTGCTATTATTGTACTAACACCAACTGGTAAGGTAAGCAGATACCTAAATGGTATAAAATATCTGCCATTTGATTTAAAACTTGCTATTTTAGAAGCGAGTGATGAAAAAACAAGACCAACTATTGCAAACACATTGTTATATTGTTTTGCCTATGATGCAGAAAGTAAAACATACATTTTCAAAGCAGAAAAAATAGTAGGTGGAATCATCTTTTTTATCGTATTAAGTTTCTTTATATATCTAATAAGAACTGGACGAAGAAGTGATATTGCCGAGCTTCACAAGAAAAAAGAAGAAGAGAAAGAGAAAGAAAAAGAAAATGACAAAACTAAATAAAATTAAAAAATCTGAAACATCAAAAATTTCAGACCATCTTAAAGAGGAGATATAAATGACTAGAAAAACCTTTTATGATGAGACGCACACCGTCTTTGGACATCATGAAAACAAACTTTTTCAATGGATTTTTTCTATTGACCATAAACGAATCGCATTTCTATATATGATAGTAATGTTCGCATTTTTTGTAGTTGCATTGGGCGTGGCGCTATCAATGAGACTAGAACTATTCTTTCCAGGGGAACAACTGTTAACTCCGGATCAATTTAACCAGGCTTTTACCTTACATGGGGTGATTATGGTATTCTTATTCATAATTCCTGGTATTCCAGCTATATTTGGTAACTTTTTACTTCCATTATTAATTGGGGCAAAAGATGTATCATTTCCAAGATTAAACCTTTTTTCTTGGTGGTTATTTTTAGCTGGTGCAATTATTGCTATCGTATCACTTTTTGTTGGTGATGGGTTTGCAGATACTGGTTGGACATTTTATGCTCCATACAGTGTAAACACAAATACAAACGTATTAATGGCATTAACAGCAGCATATATTCTTGGTATGGCTTCTATTCTAACAGGTCTTAACTTTGTTGTTACGATTCACAGATTAAGAGCTCCTGGTATGGACTTCTTTAAAATGCCTTTATTTGTATGGGGATTATATTCAACTGCGTGGATTCAAGTACTTGCTACTCCTGTTGTTGGAATTACACTAATCTTAGTTATTATTGAAAAGACTATTGGTATTGGTATTTTTGATCCATCTAAAGGTGGAGATCCAATTTTATATGAGCACCTTTTCTGGATTTATTCTCACCCAGCAGTATATTTAATGATTTTACCTGCATTTGGTGTAGTTTCTGAAATCGTTCCTACATTCTGTAGACGGACAATATTTGGTTATAGAGCTATTGCGATTTCTTCTGCAATGATTTCTATTATTGGATATTTAGTTTGGGGACATCACTTATTTTCATCTGGTATGAGTGAGTGGGCAAAAGTTGTATTCTCATTTTTAACATTCTTTGTTTCAATTCCTACAGGGATTAAATTCTTTGACTGGATTGCTACGATGTATAAAGGTTCAATTGTTATGGCTACACCTATGTTATGGGTAGTTGGAACTATTGTTACTTTTGCTATTGGTGGATTAACAGGAGTTGTTTTAGCTACTCTTGGTATTACAATTCACTTACATGATACATATTACGTAGTTGCTCACTTCCATTATGCAATGCTTGGTGGAGTTATCTTCATGATGTTTGCAGCTATGCACTACTGGTTCCCAAAATTCTTTGGAAAAATGTATAACGAAACAAAAGCAAAATTTGCTTTCTGGACTATTTTCATTGGATTTAACTTATTATGGTTCCCAATGTTTATTGCAGGAGCTCTCGGAATGCCAAGACGTTACTTTGATTACTTACCAGAATTTACAATCTACCACCAAATTTCAGGTGTTGGAGCATTTGTA
>Ga0209081_1000639_pt1 | contig 21156 bp, 23 predicted proteins | sample GOMGulsemesocosm_4_FD_184636 | JGI IMG/M metagenome (GOLD analysis project Ga0209081, IMG submission 184636) | Methane-oxidizing microbial communities from mesocosms in the Gulf of Mexico - GOM15B Gulf of Mexico (SPAdes) (version 2) | ecosystem: Environmental > Aquatic > Marine > Cold seeps... | reverse complement strand
ACTAGTGTTTATTTTTCAGCAGTCGATTATTGACCTACTTGCGGTGCAGGCTCACTTTTTTGAATTTCTAATAATTCAATTTCAAACTCTAATACCGAGTTACCTGGAATGCGTGGTGGATTACCATTTGGGCCATAAGCTAAATCTGAAGGAATAGTAAATTTAAACTTAGAACCAACAGACATTAGTTGTACACCTTCTGTCCAACCTTTAATAACACGGTTTAATGGGAATACAGCTGGCTCATCACGTTCATATGAACTATCAAAAGTATCACCATTTAAAAACGTACCTTTATAATGTACTTTTACCGTGTCAGTAGCAGCTGGTTTATCACCTTCTGCAGCAGTAAGCACTACATATTGAATACCTGACTCTGTTACCATTACGCCTTCTTTCTTCGCATTTTCATCTAAGAATTTTTGACCTACTGCTAAACTTTCTTCAGATTCTGTAGCCGCGACTTCTTGCTGCTTAGTTTTCATGGTTTTATCTAAATTCATTAATAATGCTTGAATTTCTTCTTTTTCGATAACTGATTTATCATTAATGCTATCAACAAAACCACGTACGATTAATTCTTTACTTAAAGTCAAACCAAGCTTGTCATGCTGATCTAAGTTTTTTTGCATATACATACCGATAGACGCACCCAAACCATAAGCTTGCTTTTGTATTTCCGACTCTAATACTGGTGCTTTTTCTTCTTTAATATCTTCTTGACAGCCAACAACGGCTAATAGTGCAACAGCAACTAAAGTGGGTTTAAAAAACTTCATTTATTTTCTCCGTTAAAATATTACAATTGGAGAATTCCCCAATACTTAATTTAAGACTTATAAAACTTTATTCAGTAAAAATAACTAAACAAAATTTAAAAACGCCTTATACTAACTAGAACTAACGATAAATGCCAAGATAAAAAGTATTAATATGTTACTGAATTATTCGATCAATAAAAAACACGCTATAACTGCTTTAAAGTTAGCAGCAGTAACCTTGTTACCTCTATTATTTTTACAGGCTTGCATTCCTTCCGCAGACAAGCCATTACAGCGTTATCAACACGCTATTGAAGGCAGCTACGCTGGCGATATTTCTAATGATGGTAAATGGAGTGTCATTTCTTCTATTCATCATGGAATTAGTGTTTGGAACTTAGAAAAAAATGCTCTTGCATATCAATGGTCACAACAACAAAATAGTAGTGATAATTTAGTGTTAGCCATTGATATTAGCGATACCAACAGCCATGTTTTAACCGCAAGTAGAGAGAACTTTGCTTTATGGAATATGAAAACAGGCAAATCAGAAGGTTATTGGAAAGTACGAGAATCTAACATTCGTGATATAGCTATTAGCAATAATGGTGATTACTTACTTATTGGTAAAGGCAATGGTACCGTAGTTCATGTTGCGGTAGACACAGGAAGACGTTTAGAGTTTTTAGGTCATAAAGAAAAAATAAACACCGTTGATATGATGCCAAATGGCAGAGTCGCCATGTCAGGCGGTAATGATTTTATTGCTTATGTTTGGGATAGTGTTTCAGGGCAAGTTATTTATCAATTTAACCACACTAGTCGAGTCTCTAAAGTAGCATTAGATCCCAAAGGTCGTTTTGCTTTTTCTGCAGACAGCATGAAATCAGCTCATATTTGGAATCTAAAAACAGGAAAATTAATCACCAAGCTAAAAGGTACTAAGCGTCATGAAGTATTTAGCACGGCTCGCTTCTCTCCTGATGGAAAAACATTAGTAACAGGAGCTGCTAGCAGCAAAGTAAGTATTTGGAGTATTCTCACAGGAAAACGCATCGCCAGTTGGCATGTTACCCCTAAAGAAGCCAAAAGACCGACAGGAGCGGTTGTGTATAGCCTCGCATTTAGCGATAATAACACTCTGCTTACAGAAAGCTCATCGGGATATGCCGAACTTTGGCAAATTCCTAAAACACAATAATCTAAAACACAATAAAAGCACAGTTAAATCAATGACCAATGAAACCTTAGAAAATAAAGATATATATATACTTGAAGAACGCGTTATTTCGCTAGAATCTCGCAACCTTTTTCAAGATGATGTTATTGAACAACTCAGCGAAGAATTAGCTGTGCATCAAAATCAAATTGCTGAATTAAAACAGCAAATACAATTAGTCGCTAATCGTTTAAAAGATGCAGGTTCTATGTCTTCTGGTAAAGATGAAATTGAACCACCACCTCCGCATTATTAACTTTTAACCATTTTTTAAATTTGTAGGCTGAGACTTATTACGGCTTAAACACACCAATGACTTGTTCATGCTGACGCACAACCTCGGCTACCTGTGGTTCACTTTGAGTCATTTGCTCACCACAACTAACACACGTTACTTTTTCAACACCATCTTCTTTGGTCAATGCCATAGTATCTTGTGCTTTACATTTTGGACAAACAGCTCCTGCGATAAATCTTTTTTTCATCTTACTTTTCACAACAATCACCTCAAAAAAGAAAATCATACCAATACCAGCAAGTTAGTGATCAAATATTAATGAGGATAAATTTTCAAGAACAAGGCGCTTGATTGACTAATAGCTGGCTATTAGGATTGAAAGCAACGATGTTATTGGAATATTTAGTCCATTTAGAATGATCACATATTTATTTGTATTGGTATTAATACCATATTAAGTTATTTTACCTTGAACTACCCCCTAAGGAAAAGCGACAATAAGCGTGAATTTTCCCAAACATTACTTTTTAGGACGTTTTTCTTGATCATTGCAACCGATTTAAGTTTAGACCGAGGCGCAAAAAACCTAATCAAAGCCTCCAGCTTTACTATTCATCCCAACCATAAGGTGGGTTTAGTCGGCAGTAATGGCTGTGGTAAATCATCACTTTTTGCCGCATTACTTGGTGAGCTATCACCTGATGCAGGTGATTTAAGCATTCCTAGCAGTTGGGATATTGCAACGGTAAAGCAGGAAACACCATCACTCGAACAGTCCGCTTTAGATTACGTAATGGATGGCGACAAAGAATTTCGCCAACTTGAACAAGAATTAGAGCAAGCGCGAACAAATGACGATGGTAACTTAGAAGCCATTTTAATCAATAAAATAGATACTATAAATGGCTATAGTTTGCCTGCTCGTGCAGGTGAATTACTACATGGTTTAGGTTTTTTACAGAATCAACTCAATAACCCAGTAAAAGCTTTTTCTGGTGGCTGGCGAATGCGTTTAAATTTAGCGCAAGCGTTAATAAGTAGAGCTGATTTATTATTGTTAGATGAACCAACCAACCATTTAGATTTAGATGCGGTTATCTGGCTACAACGCTGGTTAAAACGTTTCACTGGTACCTTAGTGTTAATTTCTCACGACAGAGATTTTCTTGATACCGTTATCGGCCAGATTTTACATATTGAACATCAAAAAGCTAAACTTTATAGCGGCAATTACACTGCTTTTGAAAGACAGCGACGCGAACACTTAGCCCAACAAGAAGTTCAATATCAAAAACAACAAAAAGAAGCCGCACACTTAACCGCCTTTGTTGATAGATTTCGCGCAAAAGCTAGCAAAGCCAAACAAGCACAAAGCCGTTTAAAACGCTTAGAAAAACTACCTGATTTAGCACCAGCTCACGTAGATAGTCAGTTTACTTTTAGTTTTGAAGAGCCTGAAAGTTTACCTTACCCACTTCTGTCTTTAACAGAAAGTCAGTGTGGTTATAACACCGATACGATTATTCTTAATGACGTAGGGTTAACACTAGTGCCTGGTAGTCGCATTGGTTTATTAGGCCGTAATGGCGCGGGTAAATCAACATTGATTAAGTCACTTGCTGGTGAAATAGCCTTGCAAAATGGTGAACGTTATTGTGCTCAAGAATTAAAAATAGGTTATTTCTCACAACATCAATTAGAACAATTACACATGGCCTCAAGCCCTGTAGATCATATTCTTCGTGCTAAACCTGTATTAGGAGAGCCACAAGCACGAAGCTTTTTAGGTAAATTTGGTTTTAGTGGCGATCAAGCACTTGAGTCAGTAAAAAATATGTCTGGCGGTGAGAAAGCCCGCCTAGTATTGGCGCTTATTGTATTAGAAAAGCCACAACTATTACTTCTTGATGAACCAACCAACCATTTAGATTTAGAAATGCGTCAAGCCTTAGTTATGGCATTACAAGATTTTGGCGGCGCTATTATTTTAATCGCTCATGATAGGTTTTTACTTGAGTCATGTGTTGATGAGTTCTACTTAGTCGCTAATGGTCATGTTAGTGATTTTAGTGGTGATATAGATGATTATCAGCAATGGCTCAATGATGATAAAAAGCAAACTATCAACAACAATAAAAATAATGAAAGTGCTTCAGATAAAGGCTTAGATAAAAAGCAGTTACGTCAGCAGCAGGCTGAACTACGCAAAAAATCTGCACCGCTGCGTAAAGAGGCTGACAAGTTAGAGAAAAAAATTAATCAATGGCAAGGTGAATTATCTCAAGTAGAAGCATTACTTGGCGACAGTGATATTTACCAAGCAGAACGAAAGAATGAACTCACAAGCCAATTGAAGCTGCAAGCAAGTTTAAAAAATAAAATAGAAGATAATGAAATGCTTTGGTTAGAGTTAGCCGAACAAATTGAAGATATGATGACACCATAAGTTGTTTTTTGGCCACCCTTACTCTGGTCACATAGTACAATAACGATTGCACTTAACACTTTAATTCAAGAAGATAAAAATTATGCAAGCTAAAATAATATTGTTGATTTGCTTACTCTTAGGGTTTTCTGCGCTAAGCCAAGGAAATGATTTTGAGCGTGGGATCTACGATCTAAATCGTGGCGAGTTTCATACCGCCATTGAGCAGTTTCGTCCTTTAGTTGTTGAAGGTTATGCTCCTGCACAATATCAAATGGGTATTATTTATCAGCAAGGCTATGGCGTCCCTAAAGATGGCATGAAAGCTTTAGCGTTATTTGAACTTGCTGCTAAACAAAACTATGCTGATGCTCAATTCGAGCTTGCGCTCATTTATAGTGAAGGAAAACTCGTTAAAAAGGATTTAAAAAAATCTTATGCTTTAACCCATAAAGCCGCAAAAAAAGGTTTAGCAAGCGCACAATTTAATTTGGCAGTAATGCTAGCTAATGGCTTAGGTGTTGATCAAGATGATTTTAAAGCCTCTCGATGGTATCAAAATGCTGCCAATCAAAATTATGCCCTAGCACAATATAATTTAGCCTTACTTTATAGCGAAGGTAAAGGTGTAGCAAAAAGCACTGAAATGTCATTTGTATGGAATACTATTGCTGCTTGGAATGGGTATCCTAATGCCAATAAAAGTCGTTTACTTGATGAACGAGTATTATCCAAGGTACAAATAGAAACAGCGCAAAAAATGGCTAATAAACTTTATAGAAAAATAATACAAAAAGATGACTTGTATTGATCTAAATCATCCTACTTGTATTAGTAATTACTTATATTATACTTAATGAAAATATAAGGAGTTGATTATGAATTTTTTTACTATGTTGGCTAACGATCCTGTTGTGATGTTCTCTTTTGGTGGCTTAGGTATTTTACTGGCAATTTGTTTTTACTATGTTTATTACTTTATGAAACACATTAATGAAGATGAGAAGTAATACTGAAAAGTAACATCCAAAAATAGCACTTTAAATTTCTTTTAAGTATAACGATGTCGTACAATAAGTTTTTTCTTAATGTATGACATTAATGTATTCAATAAGTCAGTTTAAACCTGCTTGGTGGCTTAAAAATGCCCACCTTCAAACTTTGGCAGCTAAGTTTTTTCGCCGTAAGCAAAAACTAGTTACTCATTCTGAAACGTTAGAGTTACCCGATGGTGACTTTATTGATTTGGCGTGGACGGAACCGCCAGAAAAAAATAATACTCGTCCTATCATAGTTCTACTACATGGCCTTGAAGGCTCTAAAAACAGTCATTACGCTAAAGGTATGCTCAATGCTATAAAAAATCGGGGCTGGATAGCCGTACTGATGCATTTTCGTGGTTGTAGTGGTAAACCAAATAGACAGGCTAGCTCTTACCATTCTGGTGACATTAGAGATATTAGTTATTTAACTGAGTGTCTTATTTCACGTTATCAACAATGTGTTTTTTCTATATTAGGTTTTTCATTAGGTGGCAATGTGCTGACTCAGTATTTAGCTAAAGTACCAAATAACCCGTACCGCTCTGCTGCTGTAATTTGTGCTCCTTTAGATTTAGCCAGTTGTAGCATCCGTATTAATCAGGGGTTTTCGCGTTTATACCAAAAATATTTGTTACAAATGCTTAAAGATAGCACTTTGGAAAAAATAGCGACTAAAGTTATCAATAACATCAAAACAAAGCAGTTAAATAAAATTAACACTATCCATGATTTTGATGAACATGTTACCGCACCACTCAATGGCTTTGAAAGTGCACAGCATTACTATCAACAAACGAGTGGAAAACAGGTGATAGATAATATCAAACAGCCTTGTTTGTTTATCCATGCTGCTGACGATCCCTTTTTGAGTCATCACCATGCATTACCTCAACAAAAGTTACCTGAGCATCTCACTTTTGAAGTGTCTAGTCATGGTGGTCACGTTGGCTTTATTTATGGCAATAATCCATTCAAACCACAATACTGGTTAGAACAGAGAGTGCCTGATTTTTTGAGTGATTATTTATCAATTAGTAGTAATTAAAACGCCATGATTATTCCATTAGAACAACTCAATCAAGACACTTTACACGCGATTATTGAAGAATTTATTCTGCGAGAAGGTACAGACTATGGCACTATTAATGCGACTAAAGAAGATAAAATAGCCCAAGTGATGTTACAGCTTGAGCAAGGTAGTGCTGTGTTGGTTTATTCGGAATTGCATGAAAGTGTTAACATTTTACCAAGTGAACAATTTCATCAAGAATCATAAACCTGTCTATGAGCTTTAATTACTTGCTGCCAAGGAATATTTTGATTACCTAAGCTGAGAAAGTCAGGGTTAAGCAGGCTTTCTCTTTTATTATAACTAAGTGGGTTAAATTCACTGTCTATAATGGTGCCACCAGCCTGCTCTAAAATACATTGGCTAGCACCCGTATCCCATTCGCCCGTAACGCCAATACGTAAATAGCAGTCGGCACCACCTTCAGCAATCAAACAATTTTTCAACGAACAGCTACCTAATGCTACATGATCAAAATCGAAATCTTTATTTAAATACTGCCCCATCAGTTCCAGCTTTTGACGCCGACTAATAGCAACCTTAATTCGACGTTGCTCTTGATATTGTGCAACATGAATTTGATAACTTGATTGACTTTTACTTTCTGGCACATTGGCATTTAGGTGGCAGTCTTTAAATGCACCCAAATGATTTTGAGCAAAATAAGTTAAATGATGATCAGGTGCGTGAATAACACCAATACTTGGCCAACCATTTTCAATTAAGGCTATATTTACCGCAAAGTCACCGCTGCCAATTATAAACTCGCCAGTACCATCAATAGGATCAAGTAACCAATACCTTTGCCAATTTTTACGTTCCGCTAAAGGAACGGTACCCACTTCCTCAGAAATAATAGGAATATCTGGTGTCAACGTTTTAAGTTGATCCATTAATATATCATTAGCAGCAATATCGGCACTAGTAACTGGACTTTCATCTGCTTTTAATTCGGCGGTAAAGCTTTGATCACGATAATACTTCATTACCTCAACACCTGCTTTTTTCGCGCTATCTAAGGCAATGTTTAATAATTTTTCGTCACTCATACGTTATCCTAACTTACTGGGTGAAAGATGATCGACTAATAACATTAGCGCCGCAATACTGCGTGCTTCTTTAAAATCTGCTTGTTTCAGCAAGGTTTTATATTCTTTAATTGGCCAAGACACAACTTCTAGCGGCTCAGGTTCATCACCCTCTAACTGTGCAGGGTATAAATCGCTAGCAATGAAAATATCCATCTTTGCATAAAAAAATGCAGGAGCCATCATCACTTGAGAAAGGTGTTGCAAACGCCTAGTACCATAAAAAATTTCTTCTTGTAACTCTCGGTTAGCAGCTTGTTCAGGCTTTTCACCTGAGTCAATTAACCCTTTGGGAAAACCCAACTCATAACTGTGGGTACCTGCACAATATTCACGTACCAATAATATCGTTTCGCTATCAAGCATAGGTACTATCATCACAGCACCATTTCCTGAGCCAAGCATACGTTCATACTGGCGTTCTTCACCATTGCTAAAGGTTAACTCAAGCTGTTCAATAGTAAACAAACGGCTTTTAGCCACCTGCTTTTGACTATTGATTTTTGGTAATTGGTTTTTCCCTGTCATAAGCTTGCATATTTCGTTCTACATAACGTTATAATGACATGATAAACATCAACTATGGAACCTTTAAATGCTCAATTGGTCAGAAATTTCTACTGTTTTACTCGACATGGACGGAACAATTTTAGATTTACACTTTGACACCTATTTTTGGTTAGAGCATTTCCCTGTGCGTTATAGCGAAAAACATGACATGAGTATTGAAGAAGCTAAGAAAAAACTGATAGGTCATTATCAAGAGTTAACAGGTACCATAGAGTGGTATTGTTTAGATTATTGGACTGAATTTACACAGATGCCAATCTCGCTTATTAAGCGTGAAGTGCAACATTTAATTCAGCTACGAGCAGATGCAGATGAATTTTTAACCGCGCTAAAACAAAGTGGGCGAGACGTTATTTTAGTAACCAATGCCCACCCCGATGCTTTATCATTAAAAATAGAACGTACTCAATTAAACAAGTATTTTGACGAACTTTATTCAACTCATGAATTTGGCGTAGTGAAAGAGTCTCAATTACTTTGGCAAAAGCTACAGGCTAAACAAGGTTTTACCTTAGAAAGCACTTTATTTGTTGATGACAGTTTACCCGTATTAAAAGCAGCGAAAAAATATGGCATCAAACATATATTAGCAGTGGAAAATCCTGATAGTAAAAAGCCAGCTAATAGCTTCTCTGACTTTACTTCTATTTCAGACTACCGACAGCTGACTAAAGATATTCTGGCTAACCCGATAAAATAGTTACAGCGAATTCAACAACTAAAAAAACAATCGATACCGCCCTTGGCTATCTTTTTTGCCTAAAAAAGGCAGTATATCATTAAGCACTTTCGGAAATTTAGCCGTTGGTTTTAAAAAGCCATTACCTGAAATTTTACCCTTGTTTTGCATATAAGCACTAAAGGTCAAACCTAAGTCATTTTTGGGTGAAACAATAAGTGCAACGGTACCCTTTTCACAACTCAGATCTGCGCTAAAATCGCCTAGTTTAATGTTTTGCTCTAAAGCGATCACGCTTGCTTTTGACCATACAGCACTGCCTTTTGCTGCAATACATTGATTGTTTTTTTGTAAATCAATAACAGCGCTAGACACAGTTAATTCAACATCACCTTGTGCTGACATAGGTAAAGGTAAGACAAGTTGCTGTGCTATTTCATTCGCTTTAACTAATAATTTAAGGTTATTTATTTGTGCTTGCTCTTGAGAAAGCACCAATTCAAACTCACCTTCAGGCCCTGCAATAAAAGGGTCGCCAAAAGCAACAGACAACTTGGGTTTCAAGGTAAGTAAAGACCAAAAGCTAAGCTGAGCTTCAATTTTTTGAATGCTTGTTTTACCTATGACCATCCGTTCTACATACGTATGCCAAATACTGCCCGATACGCCTGAAACACTTAGGTTTTTAGGTGTTTCAACTTGATTGAGCAACATGGTTGCAGGTAATGTAGCGATTAAAAAACCAATGTAAGTCAGTAAAAACACACTACCGATGGCAAACTTCTTTTTCATTTATTCTCTCTGCTTAATTTTTTAGAATGTGACTTTTTAGAATGCAATTTATTAGAATGCGCTCTAGTGGCATGTGGCCGTGTTATTAGCTATTATTTTAGCGTCATAAACCAATGAGTTTACGGTCTAACCAACTGTAATCGGCGAACACGTACTTCACCTTCATTATCGCCTTGCGTTAAATCAATCGCTTGTATTTGTAACCCTTCATTGGTGGCTAAATTTTCTAGCCAAAAAAGTAACGAGGTAAAAGGTGCATTATCTAGCCATACTTGCAATGTTTCGCCTTGCGGTTGCATACGCGTAATGGTTAGCTGTTGCTGATTGGCAGTACGGTTAATAATACTTGATAAACTACCACTGCTTTTTTTGCTGCCACCTGTCGATTTAACCCGTTGATAACGAGCGGTGTTATCACTAACCCAAGTAAGTAATGCTTGCCTACTGGCCAGTTTCTTTTCTGTTTTAGCTAAATTATCATTTAATGGTTGCCATAACAGGCTATAAAATAAAAAAACAGTAATCGCAGATCCCATGAGCGCTACTAGCTTTTGCTCTCGTTGATTAAGCCCTTGCCACCATGTTTTTATTGCAGATAAGTTCATTATGAGCGCCCCTTACTGCTTTGTTTGTTACGTTGCTTGTTTTGTTGTTTATTACTGATGCTAAATGACCCCGTCACTTGCTCTCCTTGGTTATTTTGCGTCCCTTGTTTTACGGTGAGATTAGCTGCATTAAGCGCACTTTTAAAACGTTCAAAATATTGATAATCATTAGCAATGGCTTGTAAACGTAGCTCTTGCCTTTTACCATCAAACTTTAATGATACGGGTTTTAACTCAGGCACTTTTGCAAAAGCAGGTTGTATTTTTGATAGCATAGTTAAAAAGCCAATTTGTTCATGGCTGCCGCCAAGTTGTGCTATTTTTCTATTGAGTTGAGATTTAATGGTGCCGATACGCACTTTTTTAGCTTGGGGGAACGCTTTTTTGTAGCGTGCAATAATATGTGTTTCAACTTGCGTTTGCTGTGCTGATAGTTGCCATAATTTCGCACTTTTATAACTGACATTAAGTAATAAAGCACAAGCGGCAATACCCGCAACCCAAAGCCAATGGTTAGCATTTTTTGAGCGACGCTCTTTTAATTTAAACTCGCCTTGCAGTAAGTTGAACTTAATGTGCTGACAATGCTGTGCAAATAAAGCAAGTGGTAGCTCTTCTGGTGCCTTAACAAGCGTTACCCCCTTTTGGCTTGATATGTCATCAAGGTTCGGTAACTCTGAATAGGCATTGATGATAGTATTTGACTTACTTGACTCATTTGACGCTTGAGAAGCACCATCATGAGATTTAGCTATAACATGCTGTAATATAAACTGCCAAGCGGCACTATCAAGCGTGAAGCCTTGCCATTTACCTTGGCGAATAACGACTTGTGTTTTACCTAAAGAAGCATCCGCAGCAATCTTTTTAGGTTGCAAGGCAATGGCAGTCCACTCTTGCTCAATATAAGGCATAGCCAAGGTTTCAGGTTGTATTGTTTTCGCTTGAATATCAGCGTCAGCTAACCAAGATTGCCATTGCAACATCTGTGACTTTTCGGTGATGGCAACAAAGCAATTATGTTCATCATCATGGTTAGCAATATCTGCATAAGCAAAGAATAACTGTTCAACATCTTGTGCTAATTCATCTTCAAGCATATAAGGCACAGCAGAGCGCATTGCCCGTTGTGACTTAGTTGGCACGGTTAAGCGCTTTAATAACACATCACTACCCGGCACAAACACCTTAACTAAGCGCTGCTGTGCTTTTTCAGTTAATTCACTTAACTGTTGAGCGTTAGCTAATTCGCCACTGGCAATAATTTCTTGCTCACTAGCGCTAAAAATTAACCAAGATACTTCATCTTGAATTTGACTACCTAGGCGTATATATAAAATTTCGGCCATTAATTGCGTCCTATGGTGCGACTGATCACATCAATATATTTATTATTTGTTACTTTCATTACACTGCTCATAGCAAAAAAACTGTCGTTAAAACTAGCACTTGCTTTTAGTCTAAAGTATTCGCTATCAACGACAAACTGCTCTTTTTTGCTATTAAAATCTTTGAGCTTTACAATTTCAGGTAAATTGTAAAAATCTTCAATGTTAGCAAAGCCATCTTCATCTCTCGCACTTAATATATCTTGTGCTTCATCTAAGGTTGAATCAAGCAACGCTTGTAGTAATTCAGGCTGTTCAACATTGAGGGTATTAATATTTATTTTGTGTTGTTCACTTGCAGGAATAACACAAACATACGGTTTTATCGCCTTAATAATGGTTGGCGTAAAATGCTCTATTATTCTTAATTCATTAACACTGGCTAAGTAATGGTTGGCCGCAAGGTAAGGGAATTCTCTTGAGGCATAATCACTGTCCTCTGCTCCACCAGCGCTGCTGATACGGCTATCTTCATCTAACCAATCAGTGAGTGCATCTGCCATAGATTCGGCCTCAAACTGACTAATACCATCAATCTGCAAATTAATGAGCAACGCTTCTAAAGCAAGGCGTGCTGGTACTTTTGTCACGCTTTCATTGCGCTTATTATGACTCTTACCAACATCGCTGCCACTGCCAGAATTAGTATTTGTGAGTGGTGCTCGCAACGCATTAAGGTTTAAACAGCTTTGTAAGTCTGATATTTCACCCGAGATTTCACCAAAATCAACAGGGTAAGTTGTTTCACCTTTCGCCCAAATTTGTCCTAAATGGGTAACGTCTTTATCGGCGGTCAATGCGGTAATTAATACGCGCTTAGTAAAAGCTTCAGCGCCCATAGCATACCAATAGGCTTGCTGATTAAATGCAATATTGGCGCTGCGCTGCATTTGTATTTGTAAGCGAGCCGTCATTTGACTAGCAATAACAGCACATAAAGCAACAATGAGCATCACGGTTATGAGTGCTACGCCTTGTTGTTGATGTTTCTGTTTATTACTTAAAAAAATACGCATGAGTGTTTACTTTATTCCTTATTAGACAATAAGCTTGATGACGAACCAGGCACCAAAAACTGTCGGCGAATAACGCCGTAATCTTTGGTATCAACTTCAATCGCAATGGCTAAGGGTAAAGTATTGTTTGTCCAAGTTTCTTGCCACTTTTTACCATCATAGTATTCAAATGCGATGTTAGTTACATCGCGGATCAAAGGGCGAACTTTAGGCTCTTCACCCATAACAGAGTCAACAAAATTAAAATGTAAGCGCTCAAGTGTCTCCTCTGTTAATCTATATGCCACAGGTTGCAAATCACTACGCGGCAACAATAAGCCTGGGTTTGTCCAGCCGCCACGTACAAAAGCAATAGCCTGCTCTTCACTGGCAACGTTGTCACTTGCGCTTTGTATTAAGCGCGTTAAGGGAGCTTCACCCTCAATTCGCATGGTTCGACGGGAAATTTGCGTAAGGTCTCGTTCAATAATTAAAAAAGCGCTTTGCAGTTCATTTTGTCGCTCACTTCGCACTTTGGATGTGGCATCACCCGTTAAGACTGAATCAAATATGGTAAAACTTGAAAGACTAATAATTGAAAATATAGCAATAGCAATCAACACTTCCAGTAAAGTAAAGCCTTGCTGTTTTATAAGCTTGATGTCATAGCCCAACATTACTTTTCAACCTTAGAAACATAAGTGGTTATACTGGTAACGGCTAATTCATCGTCTTCTTGTAGGCGTACTTCCATGACAATGGCGCGCATATCTTTATCAGTTGTTTTTATCACTTTTTGTTGCCAAAACCATGCACGACCTGCTAATTCTACTTCACCTTTTAAATTGTTTTTTGGTGGCCATTTATCGACCAAACTCACAACCACTAATTGGTTTGAAGCGACCCAATTAGCAAGCATTTTATTTTCTAAATGTCCTATGTTACGCGCGTTATTACTTGAGGCACCTAATAAGGCAATGCCTGCAATCGCAAAAACAGCCATGGCTAACATGACCTCAATTAAGGTAAAACCTTGACGTGTAGATGAGTGTTTCTTATTCATCATCTAACACAGGCCCTTCAATGGTTAAAGGCGTGCTATAAATGCCAGTCACTCGATAAGCAAGCCCTTCTAAGTCATTATAAAGAGAAGCGTCTTCGCTAAACTCAAACGTTAGACTAAAAGGGGTAATATCACCACCTGATAAAATATAGACCTGCGGAAAGAGTAATTTTTCTTTTTCAGATTTTTTAGCGTCTTCTATGGCATTAAAAGAAAGGTATTCTTCATCTTGTGTTTTGAAAACTGACGAATCAAATAGCAGAGGTTCGTCAATAGGTAAATCATCTAAAGACAGTTTAAAAGTAACACCTTCAGGTAACATTTGAGACGCTAACCATGCTTGCTCTGGTATATCACTCCACTTAACGCCATCGTACCCTAAGAAACGGTAGCTGGTTTTATCAATATATAAACCAAGCTCAATATTATTGAGCAAACCATAATTTGCTGCACTTTCAAACCGCTCTGCAAATTGATAGCTTACTTTTTTCAAGGTATCTTCAGGACGTTTACCTGAGAAATTAAATTGTACACTCGATACGATCAAACCGATTAACGCAATAACTATCAAAACCTCAAGCAAGGTAAAGCCTTTGGTTTTAGCTTCGGCTATTGTGTTTGAATAGGGTGAGTGAGTATATTTCATGTATTTTAGATTACTATTTTGTTTCAAACTAAAAAGCTCATTTTGCAACGAAGTATATGAGCTTTTCAGATGAAATTATTGATAATCGCCAAGATTCCAATTGCCAATATCATCCTCGGTACCCACTTCGCCATCGGGTCCTGATGTAAAGACATCCATTCTACTTTGCTCTCCAGGGTTCAATAAAAGGTATTCATTGCCCCATGGGTCTTTAGGCAAACGTTTTACATAACCACCTTCAGGAAAGCGGCGAGGGATCGGTTCAACCTCAGTTTGATCCGTTAACGCTTCTAAACCTTGTTCGGTACTTGGGTAATCATTGTTATCTAGCTTATACATGCTTAACGAGTTTTCTAAAGCCGTTATATCTTGCACTGCTTTTTGCAATTTAGCGGTGTCTTGGCTACCCATTAAATTTGGCACAACCACGCTTAGCATCATGCCAATGATCACAATAACCACCATGACCTCAAGTAAGGTAAAACCTTGTGCTTTATTTATTCTATTTTTCATTTTATTTCTCATGATAATTTTCCTAACTGCTTATGAACTTAATTTTTTAATTTATTTTGTCGAGCCTCACAAATATTAACCGCCAACAAAAGTGTTTAATTGTAATATAGGCTCTAATATTGCCATGACAATAAATAGCACCACGCCTGCCATAACCACCATCAAAGCAGGTTCAAAAGCTTTGAGGGAGATATTAACTAGAGCTTCAAATTCTTTGTCTTGGTTATCGGCAGCTCGCCCTAGCATTTGCTCTAACTGACCACTTTTTTCACCACTGGCAATCATGTGTAACATCATGGGTGGAAATAATTTTGTTTGCTCTAATGACATACGTAAGCTTGCACCTTCACGTACTTTATCTGCCGCTAATTTAACTTGTTGCTTAATATATAAATTATCAAGCACTTCACCTGAAATTTTCATACTTTCAAGTAAAGGGACGGCACTAGCAGAGAGTATACTTAACGTTCTAGCAAAACGAGCGGTATTAAGCCCTTTGGCAACTTTGCCTATACCTGGCAGTGCGATCACCCGTTGGTGATAAGCCAGTTCAAATTTAGGTTTTTTTAGTAGCTCGCTAAACAGTAAGATGATAATGGCAATAAATAAAACAATAAATAAACCATTAGCCTGTAAAAATTCACTACTAGCAATTAAAAATCGAGTAGAGCTAGGTAAGTTTGCGCCCATATGTTCAAATTGACCGACAATTTGCGGTACCACTTTCGTTAATAAAATAGCGATAACGCCAACCGCAACCACGGTCATAATAACAGGGTAGACTAATGCTTGAATGAGTTGTGAGCGCATTTGTTCTCGTTGCTCGGTGTAATCAGCTAAACGATTTAAGACTTTATCTAGATGACCTGATTTTTCACCTGCTGCCACCATAGCGCGATATAAACGGTTAAATACTTTGGGATATTCAGCCATGCTTTCAGCTAAACCGTAACCTTCAGTGACTTTAGTACGAACACCCATGATCATACTTTTAATGGTGTTTTTTTCACCTTGTTCGGCAATGGCAACTAACGCTTCTTCTAACGGTAAACCCGACTCAACTAAGGTTGCTAATTGACGAGTAATTAAAGCTAGCTCTGCGGTGCTAATTTTACTTTTACGACCTTTAGGGATGGCTTTTCCTGACTTATTGATTTTAGCAGCAAGTGTTGGAGTAACTTCTGTCGGCATTAAGCCTTGCTCGCGCAATAAGGCACGTGCTTGTCTTGGTGTATCGCCTTCAATAACACCTTTTTTAGGTTTGCCTTTATTGTCTACGGCTTGATAATCAAAAGCTGCCATTAATCTTCTCTGGTTACTCGCAATACTTCTTCGAGTGTTGTTTGTCCTGTCATCACTTTGTCAAAGCCATCGCGGCGAATAGAAGCCGCATGTTGACGAACATACTTTTCTATTGCTTGCTCACCATGGCCATTATGAATTATTTCTCGCACCGTATCATCTACCACGAGTAATTCATGAATACCTGTACGGCCTCGATAACCTTTAAAGTTACATTCACTGCAACCTTTAGCGCGATAAATAACGCGTTTATTATTACTTGGTAGGGCTAATAGAATACATTCTTCTTCATCAGGCAAATGGCTTGTTCGACAATGCGGACAAAGCGTTCGTACTAAACGTTGAGCCAGTACGCCTAATAAACTGGATGATAATAAAAAGGGCTCAACACCCATATCTTCCATCCGCGTAATCGCCCCAGCGGCGGTATTAGTATGCAAAGTAGATAAGACTAAGTGACCTGTCAAACTGGCTTGCACACCGATTTGTGCTGTTTCTAAATCACGAATTTCACCTACCATCACCACATCGGGATCTTGGCGCAAAATAGCACGTAAACCACGCGCAAAGGTCATATCTACCTTGGTATTAACTTGGGTTTGCCCAATACCTTCAATAGCAAATTCTATCGGATCTTCTATCGTTAAAATATTGCGCTCTTTTTCATCTATTTGCGTTAAACCCGCATAGAGCGTGGTACTTTTACCTGACCCCGTAGGACCTGTAACCAAAATAATACCATGAGGTTTATCAATTAATTTGCTAAAGGCATGACGATTCATATCAGTCATGCCTAAATCTTCTAAATCTAAGCGTGCTGCATTTTTATCGAGTAAACGTAAAACGACACGTTCACCATGACCTGTAGGCATGGTCGACACACGTACATCAACCGCACGTCCACCAATACGTAATGATATTCGTCCATCTTGTGGGATGCGTTTTTCGGCAATATCAAGTTTTGCCATAACCTTAATACGAGACACTAATAACGAGGCAAGTTTACGATTAGGCTTTAAAACCTCACGTAAAACCCCATCAACACGAAAGCGTATTTGCAGAGAGTTTTCAAAGGTTTCTATATGAATATCACTGGCACTTTCTTTAATAGCCTCGCTAAGCATGGCATTAATAAGCTTAATAATAGGGGCGTCGTCTTCATTTTCTAATAAGTCTTCGCTTTCAATCATTTCATCGGCAAGGGAATATAAATCAACCTCGTTGCCAATGTCTTCCATCATTTGTTGTGCTTGTGAAGAGTCTCGCTGATAAGCTTGGGTTAATAATAATTCAAACGAGGCAATATCTTGTACGTCAAATCTAAACGGGGCTTTAATGATGCGGCGTACTTCTACTATGGAATCAAGGCTAATATCAGCTAAACAATGTAAAATATAACCTGTTTCATCTTGATTAAGTAATACGCCATAGCGTTTGGCAAAAGCAAAAGGTAAACGCCAAGCAATGGAGGAATCGTCTTGATCTTCCAGCGAGTGCTCTGGCTCTATTACGTTATCTGGATCTTGCGTTAGTATTGCTTCATTAGCGTCAATGCGTTGCTCAGACATTAGTTATTGCTCTGTGGTAAAGCGCTGTCTAACAATGTTTTTTCTTTTTTAATGTCTTTTTGATAATCATCAAAAGATGGCGGTAGCACTAACGCGTCATTCCATTGTGGCAAAACAGGGAGCTTTTCATCACGCATAAGTGACAAACCTTCTTCTTGTTTGCGTAGTTGGTCTGCACGAATGAAGTTATATTTCTCTTTTGCCATGCTGTTCATTAACTTCTGGTCGGTAATAATAACTGGGCGAAGAAACACCATTAAGTTACGCTTACGAGTACTATTTGTGGTTGACTTAAATAAGTGGCCAAGAATAGGAATATCACCAAGTAAAGGTACTTTTTGTACGCTTTCTTGTACGTCTTCATCAATTAAGCCGCCTAATACGACTGTCGCACCACTTTCTACCATTACGGTGGTTTTAATTTCACGCTTGTTAATAGAAATATCAACGCCCGTTGCACCACTCACTGATGATACCTCTTGCTCTATGGTGAGTTGAACACTATTACCTTCATTTATTTGTGGCGTCACTAAGAGTTTTACCCCGACCTCTTGTCTGTCAACGGTTTGAAAGGGGTTGGAGTTATTACTGCCCGTTTGTGAGCCCGTGATAATAGGGACTTCTTGACCCACTAAAAAGTAAGCCTCTTCATTGTCTAAGGTGGTAATACTTGGTGTTGCTAAAATATTAGAATTTGTGTCTGAGCTAACCGCTTGTACGATAGCGCCCCAATCATTTTTCATCAGACCAAACATGCCTCCACTTACCGAGCCAAGTAACTGAGCTATGAGTGAGTAATCGCCATTAGTGTCTGGGTTAACAACGGTATCGCCATTTTCTTTAATAACGGTTGTACCTTTTTCGCCTTCTGCTACTTTTGCGCCTGCGGCTAAACCACTTATAGGTACTGGGCCATTGTTAAATTGGGTAAAGGCTCCTGATTCGCTATACCACTGCACACCAAGCTGTACGCCATCAGTTTCAAATACTTCAACAATAATGGCTTCAATGTGTACTTGTGCTCGTGGTACATCAAGTTGACGAATAACGGCTTCTAACGAGCGAAGCATGTCGGGTTGACCTGTGATAACTAAGGTATTCGTTGATTCGTGAGCTTCAATGCTCGTTTCTGTTTTTGTTTTGTTACGTGACTTCGGTGCGGCCGAGCTTGCTTCAGAAGCAATGGTTTTACTGACGCCATTAAGCACTTTTACCAGGTCTTCTGCTTTTGAATATTTAAGATAATAAACACGGGTATTGCCACTGTTTTCTAATTCACTATCTAAGCGTTTAATCAAACGTGTAACACGTTCACGGGCTTTTACTTCACCACTGACGATAACGCTATTACTACGATCATCAGCCACAATTTTAGGAATTAAAAAAGTTGCCTGTCCTGCTTTGCCACCTGATGGCTTGTTCATGGCCTCAATAATTCGCACCATTTCACCGGCAGATGCATAATGTAATTTAATAATTTCTACATCTTGATCGCCTGCTCTATCGACGCGTTCAATAATTTTAACCAAACGATTTACCGTAGCAGCCGTACCCGTGAGCATAATAACGTTGGCTGGATCATAGTTGGTTACATTACCGCCACCTGCTTGATCAGATAACTGGCGTAACAGCGGCACTAATTCTCGCACGGTTACATTTTTAACTTCAACGATACGCGTCACCATTTCATCACCCATAATGTTACTGTTACGGCCAACAACGGGAATAGAAGACGTTTTAGCATCTTTATTTCGGATGATTTTTATAATATTGCTATCCATTTCTACCGCAGCAAAACCATAAACTTCTAGTACATTTAAGAAAAACTGATAGTACTGCTCTTCTGATAATAAATCATAACTGCGCACATTAACCTTGCCCCGTACATTGGGGTCGACAATCATGGTTTTTTTCAAGTTTTTACCAACAATCGTGACAAATTCAACAATTTCAGTATTTTTGAAACTAGGTGAATATTGTGCGGCGCTCGCTTGTCCTACAGCAAAGGTGCTACTAAAAATGATTGCGGATCTTAATACAAAGCCTAAAACCACGCTTAATTGTTTGAGTTGCTTAAACTTGTGGAAAAACGGTTTCGCCACAAATGCGTTTAAGATGGTACCCATGAAAAATTCCTTATTGCTTTCTTTGTAATGTACAAAATAATATAAAAATTAATACGTATGAAAATATTTACTTGTCGTTTGACTTTGCCGTTTAACCTTATCATTTAATCAAGTTAATCAAGGCTAAAAAGTATTTCTATCAAATCGCTTTTTCGTTCAACTAATAATGAAATATCACGTTCTGTTTTTAATGCGGACATAGCTTGTGCTGCTTCCATTGGCGCAAGTAAATCATATCCATTCATCTGTATAGCAACATCCCCTGATTTTAATCCAGATAATTTAAAAAATTCAGGTTTTTTACCTGCTGACAAACGATAGCCAACTATTTTACCGCCCTTACGTGAAGGTGAAATGCGTAAGTAATCCGTTATTTTTCCAGGGTTGTTTGCTAAATCGGCTCTTAAACGTTGTGCGCTTCTGCTTAAATCTTTATTTGAACGCTGATCAACAACATTTACGTTTGCATTCACTGTATTATTCGTCTTTTTATTAGATATGCTTTGCGCAGGTTGATTAAAGTCTGCGCCATCTAACATAAGTGTTTCTAAACGCCCTGATTGTTTGATAATAACGCGATCTATTAATACCTGCTCAAGACTAGCACGCGTGCCTTTAATAATGTCGCCAATACCGTAAGTTTCTTGCTTGCCTTTGTTTTCAATAATGGCTGCGGCAATGTCAACTTGATCACTAGCAACAATGCCTGATAGCGTTAATTGCAAGCGCGTTTGTGGGGCATCCGTTATTTGTTCAATAACGTTTGTTTTTTCTTGAGTTTTATATCGACCAAATAAATTAAGTGCTTGTAATGCCGATATATTAAAACTTTTTTCCGCGTTACTGTTTTGAGGAATATGATTTATTGAAGCCGCATTGTTGGCAGTCACTTTTTGAGGAACCACTAACCAAGTGATTTTTGCTGCCATAAAAGCAATATATACAAGTAATAAAACACTAATTACTCGCGCAATGTTTTGCTGGGGTAGTTTTTCCAGAGCAGTTGAGAATGAGGTTAAGTTATCTGTTAATGCCATTAAATTATTTAATCTTCCATTATTTTTCG
>Ga0209081_1000638_pt1 | contig 21172 bp, 22 predicted proteins | sample GOMGulsemesocosm_4_FD_184636 | JGI IMG/M metagenome (GOLD analysis project Ga0209081, IMG submission 184636) | Methane-oxidizing microbial communities from mesocosms in the Gulf of Mexico - GOM15B Gulf of Mexico (SPAdes) (version 2) | ecosystem: Environmental > Aquatic > Marine > Cold seeps... | reverse complement strand
ATATGATCATCGCGATCATTTAGCGCGGCAATATAATGGTAATGCTCACCACCTGCTTGCATGAACACTTCACGATTTTCATGCTCAAGCTCTTCAAGGGTTTCTAAGCAGTCGGCACTAAAAGCAGGACTAATGATGGCAATATGCTTATGGCCTTGTTTTGCTAAGTTCGTAAGGGTTTCATCAGTGTAAGGTTGCAACCATTTAGCTTTGCCAAAACGTGATTGGAAAGTCATCACAAAATCATCATCTGTTAACCCTAGTGGTCGAGTTGATAATTCTTCTTTAAGTAAATCAGTCGTTACTTTACAAAAATCAAAGTAAGGATCACCCCATTGATAAAATAACTCAGGCATACCATGGTAAGAAAGTACTAATTTATCTGGCTTGCCATGCTCTTTTATATGCTCACTAATAGTATTGGCCAGTGCTTTGATATATTGAGTATTGTTGTGATAACTATTTATAAAATGCAAATTTGGCACATATCGCCATGTGCATAATTCTTGGCTTACTGCATCAAATACTGATGCAGTTGTTGGCCCTGCATATTGAGGATACAACGGCAGCACCACAAGATTATTAACACCTTGTTGTTGAAACTTTTTTAATACATTGCTAATTGAAGGCTGACCATAACGCATTGCTATATCAACAATAACATTTTCGCCATATTTCTGCGCAAGCTTAGCCGCTACTTTATTTTTTTGTGCTTGGCTAGTAACTAATAAGGGTGCACCTTCTTTTGTCCATATGCTTTGGTATAATTTTGCCGATTTTTTAGGACGAACGCGTAAAATAATACCATGTAGTATTATCAACCAAACAATACGAGGGATCTCTACCACCCGAGGATCAGAAAGAAATTCACGTAAATAGTTTCGTAATGCTTTTGTTGTAGGCTCTGCAGGAGAGCCTAAATTAGTTAATAAAACAGCTGTTTTTACTTGATGATTTGTATTGCTAATCTTACTTGAATTACTTGAATCATTATTTTTTGCACTAAATCGTAATTTCATTATTTACCTATATTACTTGCCTATATTACTTATGATTTAAGCGCGATTAAAATACAGCCTACTTTGAGCTACTCAACCAAGCTATCAATAACTAGATTAATAGTATTTTTATTATCGACTGCAATATTCTGAATCTCAGCTTTAAAATCACCTGGTTTAATACCTGCTCCCCCTTGTTGAGAAACAATGGCGTAAATATGCACTTTTTTCACACTACTTAAGTTGTTTTCAGCTGACATAGCATTATTATTATTTAAAGTAACCGTTTTTGGTAAATCACTGGCCATTAATTTTAATGCCGCTAATGGCATACGTTTACCATCAGTTGGAATTGCATAAACGAAAACAACTTTATCTTCGCTATCCGCCAATTGTTTAGAAATGTCTGCAGATAGGCTAATATTCAGTTTTAGTTGAGGGCCTAGTGTGTCAGTATTCTTTGGCTTTTCATTTACTGACGGTGGCTTACTTTTTGATAATTGGTCATTTTCTGGTGATGCACTCAAACGATTATTCGCTTCATTTACTGCTTCTTGTAAAGCGTTCACATTAACATCTGGACGATTAGCTTTAATAACAATTTGCCAGTAATTAATCGCTGCTTGATATTGTTCAGCCATAAAGCTATCCATACCTAATAAAATATTAGTAGATGGATCACTACTGTCTAGTGCTAACGCTCTATCAATTAACGTTTGAATTTCTATGTCTATTTGTTGATTATTGCGATAATAGCTTGCTTGGGCAATAGCGCCAAGTAAGTCAGCATGTTCGCCTTCAATGCGAATCACTTGTTCAAATGCGTTAATAGCAAGATCAAAACCACCTGCGCTAACTAATGTCTTCCCTAAGTTATACCATGCCTTAGCATCCTCAGGGTTTTCACTTATATGTTGCTGTAACTCTTTAATGTACGCTAATATTTGTGCTTGCTGATCTTGTTTTTGTTCTTGAACGGATTGCCCCTGAGTGGCTTGTCCCTGAATATTTACGCTAGTGTCAGTTGCCATTAAGTTATTCAATGTACCTTGCTTTAAGTATAGAGCAACCGAAAAAACAATAATAAATAATGATAGCGACACTGGCCATAAAACACTAAATTGTTTGCTATTATTTTTTTTAACAACTTTTCGTTCAGCTGAGCCAATATCTTGCAATAAACTTTTATCTAGTTCTGCCAATAAATAATGATAGCTTTCTTTATCAATACTAGCCGCGCTAAAATCTTTTTCTATCTCAGCTTTATGCTCTTTATACAGCTCAACATTGGTTTCATCACGTAAAGTATCTGATTCTTTATGCACTGAGACTTTAAAAAAAGGAACCCAGATAATCCCTAATAACAAGGCGACAAAAACGATGACTATTAATACTATTTCCATAAAACGACTACTCTTTCTCTACACTTTCTAAGTTCAAATTAGCTGAGTTTAAATCTACTGGGTTTGAATCAGCGGATTCAGACTCAGATTCATTTTGTAATAATTGCTGCAATTTTTTTTGCTGTTCTGGCTTCAAGGCTAAATTAGCTTTATCAACTGGTTTTTTACGTAAAATAACAATAACGACAATAATACCCAATAAAATTAATAACGCTGGGCCAAACCAAAGAATATAAGTAATACTTGATACACGAGGACGATACAAAACAAATTCACCATAGCGATTAACCATAAAGTTAACCACTTCACTGTCGGCTTTGCCTTGTTGTAATAATTCGTATAGTTCATGACGTAAATCAGCCGCAATAGGTGAATTTGAATCGGCTAAATTTTGATTTTGACATTTAGGACAGCGTAATTCTTTACTTAATGCTTGAAAACGCACTTTAGTTACTTCATCGTTAAACTCAAAAGTATCTACTGGACTGGCATTAACAAAGTTACTACTAAATAATGTACTAATACCTATAGTAATCATTAATAGTAGTGAGCTTAATAGATTTATTTTAATCATCGCTATTTTCCTTGTTGCCTTTCACTGATTAATTGCGTAATAAGTGGCTCAAATTCTTTACGCCAAACTCTAACATCAATAGCACCTGCAAAACGTTTACGAATGATACCATGATGATCAATAACAAAGGTTTCTGGCGCGCCAAAAACCCCTAAATCTAAACCTAGCGTTCCTTTTTCATCAAAAATTGAAAATTGATAAGGATCTTTATAATTAGTTAACCATTGTTGTGCTGCTAAACGCTCATCCTTATAATTTAAACCGTAAAGTTTTACTTGTGAATTCAGCTTTGAATCATTAGCGATTTCCAATAAATAAGGATGTTCATATTTACATGTTGGACACCAAGTAGCCCACACATTAAGCAAAATAATGTCTCCTACTAAATCAGCTTTAGTGACCGTTTTAGCCTCATCATTTAAGGTTAATAATGAAAAATCTGGCATAGCTTTACCAACGAGTGCCGATGGCATGTCTTGTGGATTTAACGATAAACCGCGATAAAGTACAACCCCTAAAGCTATCACTAAAATTAACGGTAAGAAACGAATGACCTTCTTCATTAAGACAGCTCCCATTAAGACAATTCCGATGTAGCTTGATTAGTGACTTGACTAGTCATTTGTGCCGTATTTTTATTTTTCATTCGGCTTTTTGAACTATTACTTACACGGCTATTAATGCGGTAACGCTTATCCATCATGGCAAGAATTCCGCCTAATGCCATAAATAAAGCACCAAGCCATATCCAACGAACAAAGGGTTTATAATGAACACGAATTGCCCAAGCGCCACCGTCAAGAGGATCGCCAAGCGCAACGTAAATATCGCGGAACAAACCACCATCAATACCCGCTTCGGTCATGCCCATTGACTGTACCCTGTATGCACGTCGCTCTGGTTTTAACAGAGCAACAAAATCATTTTCACCATCACGGTTTATCTTATAAATATTAAGCTGCCCTTGTTCGGCACTATAATTAGGGCCTTCAACATGTTTAATGCCATTGAATTCAATTTGATAGCCAGAAATTTCTACGCTTTCATGTAGTGCCATTTTTACGTTGGTTTCACTTTCATAGCTTGAAACAAGTGTGACACCTACAATAGTAACGGCAATACCTGCATGAGCAAAGGTCATACCCCATTGGCTTAAACTCAATATTGTTCGTGATTTATACTGGTTTAATAAATCTTTAATGACGACCAAGAACACCCATAAAGCTAACGTCATCCCCATAGCAACTAACGCGTTAAACTCTCCGCCGTATATAACAGGAAATAACAAACCAAAAGCAATACTTAATACGGATGGGCTAACTAGTTGTTTGCGTAGCTCACCTTTTTTGGCTTTTTTCCAACGAATGAGTGGTCCTATTCCCATAATAATAAATAGCAAACTCATGATAGGAACAAAAACAGCATTAAAATAAGGAGGTCCCACTGATATCTTGCCATAACCAAGCGCATCAACGAGCAATGGATACAAGGTACCAAGTAATATAGTTGTAGCGGCAACGACTAAAATAATATTACATAACAGTAATGCCGTTTCACGCGAGTAAAGGGCAAAACGACTAAAACTGGCAACATTACTGGCTCTAAAAGCATATAAGGTAAGCGAACCGCCAACGGCTATAGCTAATATAACTAAAATAAAGACGCCACGTGAGGGATCAGATGCAAATGAATGCACTGAAGTAATCACGCCAGAGCGCACTAAAAACGTACCAAGTAAACTTAAACTAAAAGCAAAAATGGCTAATAACACCGTCCAGTTTCTAAACGTGCCACGCTTTTCCGTTACCGCTAGTGAATGAATTAAAGCAGTACCAATTAACCAAGGCATAAAGGAAGCATTTTCAACGGGATCCCAAAACCACCAGCCACCCCAACCAAGTTCGTAATAAGCCCACCAACTACCTAAAGCAATACCTAAGGTTAAAAACATCCAAGCACCAACTGTCCACGGACGAGACCAACGCGCCCAAGCAGCATCCATTTTTCCTGACATTAACGCAGCGACGGCAAAGGCAAAAGCAACTGCAAAACCAACATAGCCCAAATATAATAAAGGTGGATGAATAATTAAACCTACATCCTGTAACAGCGGATTCAAATCACGCCCTTCCATTGGTACGTTTGGCCATAAGCGTTCAAAAGGATTTGAGGTTAATAAAGTAAAAGCGATAAAACCTACGGCAATCATGCCCATTACAGCTAAAACTCTAGCAATAAATTCTTGCTCAATATTTTTTGAAAATTGAGCAACCGCCATAGTCCATGCAGTTAATGAAAACACCCAAAGTAGTAATGAGCCTTCATGTCCTCCCCAAACAGCACTAATTTTAAAATAATAAGGTAGGTGACTATTTGAATGACTAGCCACATATTTAATAGAGAAATCATCAACAACAAAACTGTAGGCTAAAATACAAATGCTAATAGCTGTAAAAACAAACATTCCTGAGGCCAAGGGTTTAGCATAATTCATTAATTTAGGTTGTGAACCATGTACTCCTATCATAGGAATAATACTTAAACACAGCGAAAAAGCTAAAGCGATAACTAAAGCAAGGTGACCTAACTCAGGTAATAATTGCGGAACAAGTTGGGGTGACATTTATTTCTCCGAAAAGGTTTCTAACTACGCTCAGTGTGTTTAGATATAGGCAGCTAAAAAATAATGCCGCAATTCTAACACAATTTTATAAAAATTCAGTAAGTATTAATGCCAAGGAATGCCCAGGCCTAATTCATAGGTTTTTTTATAGGAACCATCATTGTGTCGGTTTTTTATACACAATTTATTAGCCAACAAGTAAGTGTGCTATTTTTTATAGCGGCTATGATATAATATTGAATTCAGGTGATAGTTATTCATTAAAGATAGTTATTCATTAAATTAGCTAACGTATTAACGTATATTCACAATAAAAATAGAGTACTAAGCACTTTGTCTACAAATTCAATTCCTCCTTTAATTAGCGCAACCAACCTGACTTGCATTCGTGAAGAACGTTTGCTTTTTGATCAGTTAAACATTGCTATTTATGCTGGCGATATAGTGCAAGTAGAAGGTTCAAACGGTTCAGGAAAGACAAGTTTATTACGCATTTTATCTGGCCTTTCCCAACCTTATGAGGGCGACGTTTTATTTAATGAAAAACTTATAGGTAATTGCAGAGAAGAGTTTCACCAGAATTTACTCTATCTGGGTCACTTAGCTGGAGTAAAAGGTGCAATGTCTGCGCAAGAAAATTTACATTTTAATCTGGCTTTACATGGCATTAATAATCAAGCTAGTGATATTGATTGCGATAATGATATTGAGGCAACACTTGCCCAAGTTAACCTAACCGAATTTGAAGACAGTCTAGCTTCTCATTTAAGTGCTGGGCAACACCGACGTATTGCTTTAGCTCGACTATATAAATCAACAGCACCTATTTGGATTTTAGATGAACCTTTTACTGCTATTGATAAACAAGGGATTCATGCGCTTGAGCAGCTATTTAAAGCACATATTGCTCAAGGTGGCTGTATTATTTTAACCACCCACCAAGATTTATTTTCTATTGGGTTAGCGCAAGTTAAAAGAATCACTTTAGACTATGGAGTTGACAGTGATGAGTAGCGAATTACGAGCTTTACATTTCCAAGAAAAAAAAATCGAAGAAAAAAAAGTAAATAACAAGGCATCGGCTTTCATGCAAGTAAATCAGCTTTCCTATCGGGCAGCATTTTTACTGGTGTTAAAGCGTGACTTAACGATAGCGATGCGCCATAAAGACGACATTATCAATCCGCTATTATTTTTTGTGATTGTCATCACTTTATTTCCGCTTGGTATTGGCCCTGAAACACAAACACTTAGTCGCATAGCCCCAGGTATTATTTGGGTGGCAGCACTGTTAGCAACATTACTCTCTTTAGATAGATTATTTAAATCAGATCATGACGATGGTTCATTAGAGCAAATGCTACTGAGTCCACAGCCAGTATTTATTCTAGTATTAGCAAAAATTTTCGCGCATTGGTTAATTACTGGTTTGCCGCTTATTTTAATGGCACCCTTGTTAGCTGTTTTACTGCATTTAAATGAACAAAGTTATGGCGCATTAATGCTAACACTATTATTAGGTACGCCTGTATTAAGCTTACTTGGTGCTATTGGCGTAGCGTTAACCGTAGGTATTAAAAAAGGTGGCGTGCTGTTAAGTTTATTAGTATTGCCTTTATATATACCTATATTAATTTTTGCCACTAGCGCTATTGAGACCGCAGCGCTAGGTTTACCTTATAGCGGCCAACTTGCTATAATTGCCGCATTATTTTTTAGCTCATTAACATTAGCACCTTTTGCTGTTAGCGCAGCATTAAAAATTAGTACAAATTAACGCTAACTAGCACTAGTTAATCTTAATTAATATTTCCTGTTTATTTTAAAGAAAAGAAGAGCACAATTTATGTGGAAATGGTTACACCCTTACGCTAACCCTGAAGTTAGCTATCACTTTGTAGGAAAAATACTTCCTTGGCTTAGTGCATTAACTGCAATATGTTTATCCATAGGTGTTGTTTGGGCTTTAGCATTTGCTCCTGCTGATTATCAACAAGGCGATAGCTTTCGTATTTTTTATATACATGTACCTGCTGCCTCACTTTCTATGGGTATTTATTTTGGCATGGCAATAGCCGCATTCACCTCCATGGTATGGCAGTTTAAATTAGCCGACGCATCTGCTGCTGCTATGGCACCTGTTGGCGCTGTTTTTACTGCTATTGCATTAATTACGGGTGCTGCTTGGGGAAAACCTATGTGGGGTACATGGTGGATTTGGGATGCCAGATTAACTTCTGAACTCATTTTATTATTTTTGTATCTTGGTATAATAGCGCTACATAATGCCTTCGAAGATAAAAACTTAGCAGGTAAAGCTGCCGGCATTTTAACCTTAGTAGGTGTTATTAATTTACCGATAATAAAATACTCTGTTGAATGGTGGAATACGCTTCATCAGGGAGCTACAGTGAGTAAATTAGGTAAGCCATCTATGTCTGCTGATATGCTTTGGCCATTCTTATTTTGCTTTCTTGGTTTTGCTTTACTTGTTGCTGTCATTATTTGTATTCGTTTTCGTAGTGAAATATTAGCCCGAAATAGCATTCGCCCTTGGGTTAGAAAACTAGCTTTAACACAAACATCGCTTGTTCAACATGTTACCGTGGAGAATAAGTAATGCAGTTTGAAAGTTTTAGTGATTTTATAGCCATGGGTGGATACGCTTTTTATGTATGGTTATCTTTTGGTGTTTCTACGGCTCTTATTTTAACGCTGATTTTAAGTTCAATATTCGGTCATAAACAAGTTATTAAAAATATTGCTATACGTGTGCAAAGAGAAGACAGGTTACGCAAAGTGCGCAAGCAAAATAAAAACTCAACATTGTCTAATGTAGCACCTGATATAACATCGGACCTATCAGATAACGCCTCATCTAATACATTAACTAATGAATTATCTAAAAAGGAAGTTCAATGAACCCTCGCCGTAAAAAACGTTTAACGATTGTTGCTTCAATATTAATTGGAATAGGCGTAGTTGCCAGTTTGGTGCTTTATGCTTTAAGCCAAAATATTGATTTATTTTATACCCCTTCAGAAATAACACAGGGCAAAAAAGACTCTGGCATAAAACCTAGCGTTGGTCAGCGTATTCGTATTGGCGGTTTAGTTGTGCCCAATACCGTTAAGCGCGATCCTGATAATTTAAAAGTCTCTTTTAAATTATCAGATATGAAAATGCCAATTGTTTTTGATGAAAATGATCCAATGGTTACCGTTTATTATGAAGGCATATTACCTGACTTATTTCGAGAAGGACAAGGTATTGTTGCTAACGGCACATTAGCACGTGATTTATCTGGTAATTTACATATAGAAGCAAGTGAAGTATTAGCTAAGCATGATGAAAATTACATGCCTGCCGAACTTGCTGATGCTGCAGGTAAGAATTATAAAAAATTAGAATACAGTGATAAGCAACTAGATAATAAATAGAAGGTAATAACTAGCATTATGGCTGCTAGATTAAAAGCTTGTAAATATTAGTCGGTTGAGGACTGTGCAACATAATCAACCGACATAACCCGATCACCGATTTTATTCAAGATGTCGATTTCACCATCACATACCGCAATAATTGACTTACCTTCTTTAAATTCTTGCGGGATAATGACACGCCCATCAACATTTTGTTCAAATATTTTTATTTTATGATGTAGCTCTAAGTCATCATTACGATAATAAATAATTGTTACTTTTCGTTTTATATTAGCCATTAATATTGTTTCTTTTTAAGTTATGCATTTCAGAATAGAGTATAACAAATATTATCGTTCGGTTAGTTATATTACTCTAAAATCTCTGTCAATCAATTAAAAGTGGTTATAATTTAACCTGGCATTTGCGACGTTATTTAACATTCATCAATAAATATTGTTTCACCGCCAATCCAAGTTTCTTTTACACTTAAATCATCATTTAAAATAACCATATCTGCTTGCATGCCTACTTTTAATTCACCTCGAACAAGATCTTGTCCATGGTATAAATACTGAGCTGGATACAAACTCGCCATACGTAAACTTTCACCTAACGGTATTTTCAAACCTAAGTGAGTATTTTTAACCGCTGTAGCCATATCTAATGAAGAACCAGCTAATTCACCTGTGGTTGAGGTTAGCTTGCCATTATTTACATAAACAGTTTTATCGTATAGTGGAAATTTAGTTATATTAGTACCAACTGGTGGCATGGCATCAGTGACTAAAAATATCCCGCCTTTAGGTTTAGTTTTAATAGCTAACTGGCAACTTGCATAGTCAACATGATGACCATCAACAATTAAACCTGCTTGAGTATTATCATTTAATAATGCACAGCCAACCACTCCTGGCGCTCGCCCTTGTAATGGTGACATAGCATTAAATAAATGAGTAAAACCTGTAGCACCTGCATCAACAGCTTTTTGTGCGGTTATAAAGTCTGCATTAGTGTGACCTAAAGAAACTTTAATGCCTAACTCAACCATGCGAGTAATATCTGACGGCGTTACTGTTTCAGGCGCTAAAGTAACCATCACCTGACCAATATCTTTACGCGAGAAAACTTGCCACTCAGCATTGGTAATGGGGCGAATAAGCGTAGCACAATGAGTGCCTTTTTTTGCTATTGATAAATGTGGCCCTTCAAAGTGAATACCAATAATACCAGGCACTTTCTCTGTTATCGCTAATGCCATGGCATCTGCCGCTTGTTCCATTACTTCTACTTTGTCGGTGATCAAGGTTGGCATCATTGCAGTAGTACCAAATTTTGCATGAGCACCAATGATGGCTTTAAGTTTATTCAATGAAGGGCCGTCATTGAATAAAACACCGCCACCGCCATTAACTTGTAAATCTATATAACCCGGTACAACTAAACCTGCAGCACAAATATCAACGTTATTTGTATTATCATCAATTGCGCTAATAATACCATCGGTAATGGTGAATACATGGTCATCAATAAAATTTTGACCATCAAATAACGTTGGTGCATGGAAGCGTATAGTTGTCATAATGTTTGATTTTGTTGGGAGTTTTATATTGTTGAGCGTTTTATTTCATTGAGTGCTTTATATTACAAAGAGCTTTGCCATTTACTTTGCTCAGCAATTTTATTTCTAGCATAAAATACTGCACCAACTTCGGGTGAACTTAATGGCTCAGATAGTTGAGTTTGTATATCGTTGTCTAACCAGCTTTTTAATCGAGAAGTCAAACCGCCAAGCATAGCTATTCTACTCGGTTTATTTGTTAATAAAATACGTGCCATGCTATTAATATACTCAGCACCTTCTTTAACAATAGCAAGCGCAACTATGTCGCCCTGCTCTGCAGCATCAAAAACCAAATTAGCTAGCTGGGCATAAAAAGTGGCATTTTTATCGGCAATAATATCAATAATTGAGGTGGCATCAGTGCAGCTAAGTTTTTTTAATAATACATTATCCATTAAGGATGGGACACTTATGCCGTCTAAAGAAAGCAAAACTTGTTTAATCGCTTGTAAACCAAACCAAGCGCCACTGCCTTGATCTCCTTGTGGAAAACCATGGCCACCAATTAATTTTTCTTGCCCGTCAATACATGAAAAACCACAAGAGCCTGTACCGCTAACAATAACAGCACCATTGATACTATGGTGAGCACCAAAACAAGCAATCAACAAATCATGAGCTAAAAATATTTCTTTAAATGGATGTCGCCACGCCTGCATTTTTGCATACAACGTTGGCAGATTTAGGCCTGCTAAGCCAACACCAGCATTTAACTCATTTAAAGCTGTAGTTTCTAAACCAGCATTTATTAATGCTAATGTAGCAGCTTCCGTAATTGAAGTGGTTGCTTGCTCAAAACCATATGCAGGATTCCCTGGACCTGAAATTCCATAGCCTAAAATATCATTATTTGCATTCATCACAATGGCTTTACATTTGCTACCACCACCGTCTATGCCTAAAAATAGTTTGTCCTTTTCACCGTTTATGAACATATTTACAAAGCCCTAGAACTATACACATATAAGTATACCCGTGATATTTCAAGATACAGGATTCAGCTGGAATTAGAAACGTTTTAGGCAAGGCATTGATTGACAATAATAGTTGTTCTATTGTCGAAATCAATAACGCAGCATAAAACGTTTATAAACCAGCCCTACGGGGATGCCTGAGCAAATCATATTCTTCGTTGCGTATATAATTAAGGGAACAACCATTAATAAAATACGCGCCTTGATCATGAATCGCTCAGACATCCTGAAACTCGCATCTTGAAGTGTCACGGGTATATTTGTGACAAAAAAGCAGGATAACGTTTGAGTTGCTATTTAAGTTACTAAAATAAGTCACGAGAGAATAGAGGTTATAATGGTAAAAGGTAAACTGTTTTTTTAAATGTTATTTTTCTGATAAACAGAAATCAACATTTCTACTTCCGCTCGAGGTAATTCACACTCATCAACTATCTCGTCAATATCGGCACCTTTTTTAGCTAACTTAATAGCACGAGAATAAAACTTATCATCGCTTTGTTCATCCTGTAATAAAGTGACGTTTTCCTGTTGATCAGACAGTTGAACTTTTAGCGTATTTATCCGATGTTCAAGTTGTTTGGAAACTTGGGTGTTTTCCAATACGGTATGATCATGCTTTTCTTGTAAACTTTTAATGTCTTTTTGTAATGTATCATTGGTTGATTGCAAATTATTAAGTAATAATTCACTTGCTTGCCATTGCGACTCTAACATAATAAAACGCATTTTCAGTCTTTTGTTAATTAAAAATAAAATAACAAGAGATAAAAAAGCACAAACTAGTGCGACAATAGCAATAATAGGTAATGCTAACAAAGGCATATTAAAACCTAAACAAATAGCTTTAAAGTTTAGAAATGTTTAAGTTCTTCCCATTCATCATCAGAAAGTAGCTTATCTAAATCAACCAAAATTAATAACTCACCGTCACGGTTGGTTACACCTTGAATGAATTGTGCACTCTCTGCATTACCTACATTCGGCGCGTCTTCAACCTCAGAAGCTTTTAAGTAAACAACTTCTGATGCACTATCCACCAAAATACCAACTATTTGTTGCTCTGATTCTATAACAATAATACGCGTATCGTCAGTAATTTCACAAGGCGATAAATTAAAGCGAGAACGAGTATCAATAACAGTAACAACATTACCACGTAAATTAATAATTCCTAATACATATACTGGAGCACCTGGTACTGGTGCAACATCACTATAGCGAAGGATCTCTTGCACTTGCATAACATTAATGCCGTAACTTTCATTTTCTAACTTGAATGTTACCCATTGAAGTATTTCATCCTTCGCATCAGTTTTACTATTAGCACTACTTTTTTCTTCTGACATACCGCTAGCCTCTTAATTTATATTTTTATGAATGTATTTATATTAGATGTACAACATTATGAATCAACTTGATAAATTTCGCCACCCTCATTGAGTAATTCTATTAAAGAATCAACATCAAGCAGCGCACACATTTTATCTTTTACCAAACCTGCTAACCAAGGTCGTTTATTTGAAGAATCCAACCATTTAACTTGATCTTGATTTAATGTTACTGTATCAACTAAATTTTCAGCCATCAAACCCCAGGCACTATCGTTAAGCATAATAATATATTGATAGTTTAGAGACTCTTTCATATTGGTATCATATTTTTCCGGCATTACCCATAAAGCGGTATCAACCACATTAATCTTTTCATCGCGATGAATCATTATACCTTTAAACCAATCAGGCTTACCCATCAGGGCAGTAGTTTTTTCAACTTGATGAATGCCACCTAATTCAATAAGTGGTACGGCTATAGTTAAGCCTGCAACATCAAAAAACAAGGCTTGAAAGTCCCCTTGACGATAGCTTTTATCTATCTTGTTTTTTGCTGTTTTATGTGTAGTTAAATTAGTACTTTTTTGCGTAGTTAACGTTTTATTATCACTTAAAGGTGTGGCCTCAGCAACATCAATTGTATTATTTTGACTACTTATATTATCAGATGCAACTTGGATGTCTGCATTAACATTTTTTAATAATGCTTCTAAATCTTTATTATCAACACCACAACTTACAGTACTGGCTAAGCTAGTTTTAGTGGTTAAGTTAGTTTTACTCGCTAACTTAGTTCTAATGTGCTGTTCACATGGGTCATCTGTTAATAATTCAGACAGGTAAGTTTCCATTACTTTTTTACTTGCTGATAAGGCTTTAGCCATTATTTAGTACTTCTATTTGGTAATTTTATTAAATAATCTAATAAGGTTTTGTAGGCCAAAACACCCCGTGAATTACAAGCATAATGTGAAGGTACTTTTTGAGATTCACTGGCATTTCTAAAATTAGTGTCTATGGGAATTACACTTGACCATACTTTATCCTCATAGGTTTCTTGTAACTTGTTATGAGCTACAATTGATGCTTTAGTACGTTTATCAAACATAGTAGGAACAATGGTATATTGAAATGGTGCATTTTGCTCACCTTGCATTATCTCCATCGTTTTGATCATACGATCTAAGCCTTTTAAAGCTAAAAACTCAGTTTGTACTGGCACAATAATTCGATCGGCAGCAGCTAAGGCATTAACCATCAACACACCTAGCACAGGAGGACAATCCATTAGAACATAGTCATAATTATCTGAAACCTTTTGCATCGCCTTTTTTAAAACTAAGCCCATACCGCCTTTAGTACCGAGTGAACGATCAAGCGTCGCTAAGCCCATGGTAGCCGGTAAAATATCAATATTACTATATTCTGTGGGACATAAGCTTTGTAAAATTTGCTCTTTAGAGGATGCTTCTGTAAATAAATTATAAACACTTAAGTCTAAATCTTCTGACTCTATACCAAAATAATAGCTCAGTGATGCATGGGGATCAGTATCAACTAGCAAGACTTTTTTACCAGATTCAGCTAATAAACCTGCTAAAGCAATAGTAGTAGTCGTTTTGCCAACGCCACCTTTTTGGTTCGCTACAGTCCAAACTTCCAATTGCATTCCTTAGATTAAAACTTCATTTTTAAAAACTTAATTTACTGATCATTTTTATTTTGGTTAGTTAAATTTTCAACTTCAGTACGTGTGGTAATTCGAATACCGCCATTAGGTAAGTGTAATATCTTAATATCATTACTTTGTTCACTTTCAAGCATCATTTTAGGAGATAATTTAGTTATGGCTTTCAAATCTTTCGCACTAATAATTGGGGTATTAAGTAAATTTGATTTTTCTAAACCGTATTTTGAAATGGCTACAACCACTCTTCTATTTTTAGCTCGTCCTTGTGCCGTTGAATTATTTGTACTTGGGTAATACTGTCCATAACCTTCAATCGCCATGCGTGCAGGGTTCATACCTAACTTTTCTAACACGCGTAAAATAGCTGTTGCACGATAAACAGATAACTCCCAATTAGATGAAAAAATTTCAGTATTTATTGCTTGGTTATCAGTATAACCTCTTATACGAATAAAATTAGTCGCGTTATTTAAAATATCATAAATAATGGATAAAATATTAGTCGCTGAATTCGTTACAGATGAAGACCCGCTAGGGAATAACAAACTACTGTTTAATTCAATTTCAAGCCAATCACCATCAATCTGTAATTGAGCAAAACCAGATTCCACCAAATCATATAAAGCAGTATGAAGCTCCTCTTCAAGTGATGTTAGATTGGTACCTACTTGTGAGTCTGATATATTTGATAATGTTTTCTCACCATCTAACAATTCAGGCCCAGCAACATCAAGTATGCCATTACCAAATAGTTTTTTATTCGTTTTACTCGTATTTACATCGAGAATATCATCACCATGACCTTTGTTTTTAGGTAATTCATCATTCGCCTGAAAAACACGCCCTACTGATTCTGTAATAGCTTCAAAAGGTTTTTCATTCACCATCGCCATGGCATAAAGCACTACAAACAAAGCAAAAAGTAACGTCATGTAATCCGCATAAGAAACAAGCCAGCGATGAACATTGTCGTGCTCTTCATTATATCTTCTTTTGTGTGAACGGCTCAATGAGCTAGCCTAAAGGCAGATAATTTATTTTCTATTGCATGAGGGTTTTCACCGTGTGCTATTCCCATCAAACCTTCAGATATCATTTCACGGTACAATGTTTGTTGATGAACAATAGATCTTAATTTATTAGCAATAGGTAAATAAATAATATTAGCAAAGCCAACACCATAAATAGTCGCAATAAATGCTGTAGCTATGCCTTCGCCTAATAGTAAAGGCTCAGTTAAGTTATTCATAGCATGAATCAATCCCAGTACGGCGCCTAAAATACCTATCGTTGGGCTGTAGCCACCCATAGATTCAAAAACATTTGCAGATCGTAAGTTATGCTCACGGTGCAGATCTAAGTCTAAGTCTAAGGAGACTTTTAAATTATCAATGTCTATACCATCAACTAATAAGTTTAAGCCTTTTCGCGTAAAATCATCTTCTATATCGAAGGCAATATTCTCTAAAACCAAATAGCCTGATTCACGAGATTTATCAGCCCAGGAAACTATATTATCAATCCCTGAATTCACATCATAATGAGGAGGATAAACAACCCACTTTAACAGTGACATAGCATGAAAAAATTGACTAGCAGACGACTGCAACATTACCGCGCCCAAAGTACCACCGACAACAATAATAAATGCTGGCAATTCAAAAAGAACTAATATTGAGCCACCTTCTAAGGTAAAACCCAAATAAAGCGCTAAAAGTGCTGTTAATAAACCAGCAACACTCAGCTTATCCATGCTGAACTTCCTTAATGATAGCAGCCGCAATACTATCTAATGGTAATGACATTTGTGAAATTCCCGCTACATGAACGGCTTGTGGCATACCATAAACAACGCAAGACTCCTCATCTTGAGCCCATATAGTGGCACCTTTACTCTTTAACATTCGAGCACCGTCTCTACCATCTGCACCCATGCCTGTTAAAATGATACCTAGGACATTACCACCATAAACCTTAGCTGCTGAGCCAAAACTGATATCAACACTAGGCTTAAAGGTTATTTTTCCTGAGTTATCATCAATTATGTTAATTTTTGCTACGTTATCTGTACCTGTAATAATCATTTGACGACCACCAGGTGCTAAATAAGCACACCCAGCTTTTAATACATCACCATTACTCGCTTCTTTCACTTCAATTTTACATAGTGAATTTAAACGATTGGCAAAAGCCTGAGTAAAGGTTGCAGGCATGTGTTGTACTAGTATTATTGGCAAAGGAAAATTTTGTGGCAATTGCGTCAGGATCTTTTGTAAAGCAACAGGCCCGCCTGTAGAGGTTCCAATAGCAAGTAATTTATATTTTTTTCTTGATGCTTGTCTTGAATTAAATACAGGTTGTTTTACTCTGCTTTCAAGTGAGGTTGGTAACGTTGAACTGGACGGAGTTCGAGATAGTGGTGAAACAAGTGGTTTATTATGTTGTTGTGACGTTCTGCTTAGCAAGCTAGATTTTTTTGTTGATGATATTAATTTAGATGTAGATGTAGATGGTATTTTGGTAAAGCCACGTTTGCGAGCAAGTTGTGTAACACGTTGGCGTAGCAAACTTCCCGCTTCATCACTAGTTTGTGCTATTTCACTAAATTTTTTAGGGAGAAAATCTAATGCACCCGCCTCAAGTGCTTCTAAAGTTGATTTAGCTCCCTGATGCGTGAGAGAAGAGAACATCAAAATAGCCGTTGGTGATTGCGCCATAATTTTTTTTACCGCAGCAATGCCGTTTAAAACAGGCATTTCAATATCCATGGTAATAACATCAGGCTTTAGCAACAGAGCTTTGTCTACTGCTTCTTGACCATTAACTGCAACATCAATAACCTCAAGTAGTGGATCTTTATTTAATATATCTGTGACTCGTCGTCTAAAAAAACTTGAATCATCAACAACAAGCACCTTATAGGTCATTTATTCCCTCTACTTATTACAACAACTATTTATGATATAAGGCACTTATCATATAAAATATTTATGAGCGCAATTTTTTATTTACGGGTGATTTTTTTGCGTAAAATCGTAACATATTTGGAATATCAATAATTAAGGCAATGCCACCATCACTAGTAATCGTTGCCCCCGCCATTCCTGGTGTACCATGCAACAGTCTATCTAATGGCTTAATAACCACTTCTTCTTGCCCTATTAGCTTATCGACTACAAAAGCAATTTGTTGATTTCCTAACTGTACAATAATCACATGACCTTTATCACGAAGTTGGTCTTCTTTATAATCTTTAACTAACCATTGATCTAAATAGAACATTGGAATAGCTTTATCGCGAACAATAATGGTTAACTGACCATCAACAGTATTTGTATTATTTAAATCAAGGTGAAAAATTTCATTGACTGCACCTAGCGCTAAAGCAAATGTTTGCTTGCCTAACATAACCATCAGGGTTGGTAATATCGCTAGCGTAAGCGGAACTTTGATTTCAAGAACCGTGCCTACACCCATTTCAGAATCAATACTTACCGTACCATTAAGTTCAGTGATTTTGGTTTTCACCACATCCATGCCTACACCACGGCCAGACACTTCTGAAATTTCAGTTTTAGTAGAAAAACCAGGTGCAAATATTAGGCTAAAGGCTTCTTTGTCGGACATTTTCGCCGCGCCTTCAGCATCAAGCACACCGCGGTCGATAGCAATGTTTTTTAACTTTTCGGCATCCATACCTGCGCCATCATCTTTGATGATTAACAGAATATGATCACCTTCTTGTGAGGCTGAAAGAAGAACAGTACCTTGACGAGGTTTACCCATCGCTTCACGTACATCAGGCAATTCAACACCATGATCAACAGAGTTTCGCACCAAATGCACTAAAGGATCAGCAAGTGCTTCTACTAAGTTCTTATCTAAATCAGTTTCTTCGCCTTCTAAGATAAGTTTGATATCTTTATCTAAACTGCGGGCCAAATCACGAACAACACGCGGAAAACGTCCAAATACTTTTTTGATTGGCTGCATGCGCGTTTTCATTACCGCGCCTTGTAAATCAGTCGTTACCGCATCTAAATTTGAAACGGCTTTATTTAATTCTTCATCATCTGATGTAATACCTAAACTGCTTAAACGATTTCGAACTAATACTAACTCACCAACCATGTTCATTATTTTATCAAGTCGTTTAGTGTCAACCCTTACTGTAGTTTCACCTTGAGGTGCTGTTGGTTTTGATGGCTTTTTAGCTGGTTCTTTTTTAACTGTACTTTTTTGAGCTGCTTTAGGTACTTGTTCGGCTTTAGGTGTAGGAGCTATTGGTTTCTGTGTCGCTGGCTGTTTAGGTTTGGCTACTGGTGTTGAAGCAGCGTTTGATGCTAGGAGTTTAGGCGCTTTACCCTTACCATGAAGTTCATCAAGCAAACTTTCGAATTCATCATCATCAATTTCATCAGAAGATGAGCTAGCAATTGAATTAGGTTTACTTACATCTGCTGAGAAAGCACCTTGGCCATGCAGTTCATCAAGCAATGACTCAAATTCATCATCAGAAATATCATTACTACTAGTTGGTTGAGTTGCTTGAGTTGGAGCAGCTGAAGGACTACCTCCTCCATGTAGTTCGTCAAGTAAGCGTTCAAACTCATCTTCACTCATTTCATCTGAGGAATCGCTTGTTGAGACATCCGTAATTACTGGTTCTGACCTGGTTTCAATAACTGCTGCAGCAGGTTTTTCGTGTCCTTCTGGTACACTTAAACGTTGCAACTCAGCTAATAGTTCTGGATCAGCGGTTTCTAATGGTTCTTTATTCTGTACTAAAACGAACATTTCATTGATAGTGTCAAGCGCAGATAAAATAGTATCCATCAGATCAGAGTTAACCATACGCTGACCATTCCTGAGTAAATCAAAAATATTTTCAGCACCATGGCACACTTCAACTAACTCATGTAAAGCTAGAAAACCTGCACCACCTTTGATCGTATGAAAACCACGGAAAATCGCATTCAATAGTTCCGCATTATCAACATCATTCTCAAGCTCAACTAATTGCTCTGAAAGCAATTCGAGTATTTCACCTGCTTCGACTAAAAAATCTTGTCGAATTTCATCATCTACTTCAAAAGACATTCAGTGGCTCCTATTTAGAATCCTAAACTTGATAAAAGATCGTCAACATCATCTTGATCTTCAACGACATCATCTCTGTTTTCTGTATTAACAATCGGACCTTCAACCAAATTTTCACCCATTTTCGATGAGCTGTTTTTTGATTCAGCTGTGATACCGAAAGCTGTTAACATACTAATTAAACTTTCTTCAACTTCGCGCACTAAATCGATAACTTTTCGGATGACTTGACCAGTTAAATCTTGGAAGTCTTGTGCCATCAAGACATCTGTCATTAAACTATGAATCACCTTAGTCTCTTTATCTGTAGTAACAAGTAAAGTATCTATATCAACACACAAAGTTTTAAATTCATTTAAGTCTATTTCATTGTTCATTAGCTTAGCCCACGATGGCTTTACCGCCTGAACCTGATTGGTTATATCATCAACAAGAGGAAATATTGACTCTACCGCATCCATCGTTTTATTAGCCGCTTCTTCTGTACGAGTAATAACATAATTCAATCGTTCTTTGGCATCAGGAATATCTGCGGTAGCTAAGTCACTCAATCGTGAATCAACTTGAAAATTATTTAAAGAATCATGAAGTTGACGTGTTAATTTACCAATTTCAGCAAACAATTCAGAATTAATTGGATTTTGAATCTCAGCAAGTAGCGTATCGGCTGAGTCTTGCTGATCATTTTCTAAAAATTCAACCAAAGACTTAGCCTGTTCCAAAGAAATTTTACCCATTGTTGCTATACTCATGAAAATCCTTACAACCTAAAAAAACATTACTTTATCAATGCTGCATTTCGTAAATTGTACAAAGTTCATGTAAACAATTCCGAATTACTCAATGGTAATTTATTGATAATGACAGCAAGTAAATAATTAAAAACAATTAACCTAAACGCTCAAAAATTTTATCTAACTTAGTTTTTAGCGTTGCTGCTGTGAAGGGTTTAACAATATAACCATTAACTCCTGCTTGAGCGGCCATAATAATCTGCTCTTTTTTCGCTTCTGCAGTAATAAGTAACACTGGAATATGAGCTAAATTTTCATCTGCGCGTATTGCTTTTAATAGGTCAATACCTTGCATACCCGGCATATTCCAATCCGTAACGACAAAATCAAAACTACCGCCTTGAAGCATTGGGAGTGCTGTACTACCATCATCAGCCTCTTGGATATTGGTAAACCCTAAATCGCGTAACAAGTTTTTTACTATACGTCTCATCGTTGAAAAATCATCAACAACAAGCACTTTCATATTTTTATCCAAGACAGACTCCCTCGAAAAATTCTAATTATCGGTTATTCATTATTGGTTATATTTATCTGTTATACACTGTATACCGCTTACTGAAAAGCTCATATTAGGTATTGTTACAAACTTTACTATAACTCAATCATATTTAAATACTTATTTTATACTAGTTA
>Ga0209081_1000637_pt1 | contig 21191 bp, 18 predicted proteins | sample GOMGulsemesocosm_4_FD_184636 | JGI IMG/M metagenome (GOLD analysis project Ga0209081, IMG submission 184636) | Methane-oxidizing microbial communities from mesocosms in the Gulf of Mexico - GOM15B Gulf of Mexico (SPAdes) (version 2) | ecosystem: Environmental > Aquatic > Marine > Cold seeps... | reverse complement strand
GATTTAAAGCATCCCCCTGCCTATACTCGCGTAAAGACATAAATTCAGATGAATCGCCTACCGAATTTGCCAAACTAACGCCACCTGATTGATACTGTCGTTTGCCACTTAAAGCCAAAGATTTAACCGGATAACGCCGAGGCAATACCCAGCAGCTTTGCACTTGAGACGCGAAATACAAGCGCCTAAATAAACCCAGTAAATCCGCTTTCGCAATATACGCCCCTGAGAAATTTAATTTTCCACGCCTTAGAGGAGTACAGGATAATTTAACTTGCGCTGACTGCTGAGCTCCGAGAAAATCAACAATTTGCTCATCAATATAAGCACCGCGCTGATAAATAAGATAACGCCGCCAATGACGAAAACTCACCGCTCTTTTATACCAAGGTTTATCAGCCAATTGATAAAAATCAGCTAACTCCGAGCTATTAGGGAAATGCTCTCTTAATTGCTCAATTAAAGCTAAATCACGATAATTATTTTTAGTGCTGTTGCTGACAGTTATGCTATAAACCAAAGCTTCGCCAACCGTCGTATAGAACGGTAACTGGCGCGTAATAGTCACCTTTAAGCGATTAAACAAACTACCTAATAAAGCAAAAACCAATACCACCAGTACAAACACAAACAACTGATAAGTCGTACTCGCTTTAGTATCTACGCCATACACACCCGCCACTAAACAGACGATCAAACATAGCTTACCCATCAGGGTAAAATGCAAACGCATCCAACGACTTAAACGAAACACCCGCACATATTGGCGCAATAACCAACAGCTTAACATCACTAAACCGGCACAGGCACTTGCTGGACAATATCACGTACTAACGCTTCCGCATCAACACCTGAAAACTGGCTTTGCGCTTCTAGCCCCAAACGATGTGCAATCACGGGCACAGCTAGCTCTTGAATCACATCAGGCGTAACAAAATCATAGCCATCAATTAAAGCCAAAGCCTGTGCGCATTTCATTAAAGTTAATGAAGCACGCGGACTAGCGCCTAATTTAACCTGTTCAACACTGCGCGTTGCCGCCACTAACGCGACAATATAACGCTGCAATTCCAAGCTAATCGGCACCTGTTTCACTTGCTGCTGTAATAACTGTAACTCGGTAAATTTAATACAAGCCGTTAAAGTTTCAACAGGATGCGCTTGGCCTTGTGACTGCAAAATCGCGACTTCTTGCTCTTGTGACACATAACCCAAACTGAATTTCATCGAAAAACGATCTAATTGCGCTTCAGGCAAGGGATACGTACCATGGAATTCCACTGGATTTTGCGTAGCAATAACAAAAAATGGCGTTGGTAAACGACGAATATTGCGCTCAATACTCACTTGATTTTCCGCCATTGCCTCTAACAGTGCCGACTGCGTGCGAGGTGAAGCGCGATTGATTTCATCCGCCAATAGAATATGACAAAACACCGGCCCCTGTTCAAAGCGAAAGCTTTGCTGCTGTTGATCAAAAATAGAAATGCCTAAAATATCCGATGGCAATAGATCAGGGGTAAATTGAATTCGCTGAAAGTCAGCTTCACAAGATAAAGCCAGAGCCTTGGCTAAAGTGGTTTTCCCAGTGCCCGGCACATCTTCCAGTAAAACATGCCCACCTGCACTAAATGCTGCCAACAGCCATTGCAAAGTACGCTGTTGACCTAAAATCACTAAGCCTAAATTCGTTTGTAACTTGCCAATTATTTCTCGTGCTTGGTCAAAATCGCTCATAAGCCTGATTTATAGTTAAATACAGCTTTTAAACTACCAGTATTAAACTAGCTCAGCAATTATTTTTCTCAATCCCAAACACAGGGTAAAATATAAAAAGCTAGGGCGGACTTCAGTCCGCTAATATAAACCTGAGTATACAAGCGGGCTGAAGTCCGCCTTACCCTTAAGCCTTTAACACATTCACAAACCGCCTTCGGCTAATAAAAACTATGTCAAAAAAAACAAGAATAAAGCAACATATACTTAATTACAATCCAGTCGCCGATACTGCAACTTATGAAATCACCAATGCGCCGATTTTAGATCAACGCTTTCGTAATCTGCCACAAGACATTCAAGACGAATTTAACGCAATCTCAGAACAAGCCGAAATCAATGGCGCAGAAGTTATTCCTCGCTTGTTAGAATTAGTAGAATCTTATCCGCTACCTTTGATTTACAGTTGTTTGGCTATTGCTTACGGACGAGTTGACCCAAAAAAGCAAAAACTCATTATTGCTAAAAATTACCAGAAAAATCCAAAAAATATCTTTGCTCGCTGTAACTACGCTAGGTTATGTTTAGCAGAAGATAATCCCGATGAAATCCCTAATATTTTCGGCCAACAATATGATTTGAAATCGCTATACCCAAAAAGAAATCAATTTCATATTACCGAGTACACTGCCTTTACTTCGATATTTTGTCAGTATTATGCAGACAAAAATCAGCCCGAACAGGCAGAAGAATTATTTACCAGCATGCAAAGTATCGCACCAGAGTCGAGCGAAACTCAGCGGATTAAAGAACTTTTACATCCGACATTTTTGCAGCGTATCAGCAAGAAATTGTCTGGTTGATTAAGAGTAAATATTATCCATCTATGAAAGCAGGAATACAGTAAAGCAGGCTTCAGCCCGCCTTTAAATTAAGAAACGAAAGGTAAATAATGTGCGAATCTCGCCTTTGTAATTTAATTCTGCTTCCTAAGATTAATATAATATGGGGCGCATGCTTTAACTTAATGGCAGTGATACCCTCCGTTTCGTGATGCTAAGCGTCACAAACTACATTATCACGCAGAGAGGCTGTGAAAGAATATGTTATTCAACTTGATAAATTCTGAATTTTTCAAGTTGAATGCATAAGATTCCTGACGCCCCCCTTAATTGACAATAAAATCACTGTTATTGACCAAAAACACGACAAAATAGCTTCTTTATCATTAATTTTGGCAGTTCTTTTTCGCTGTTGCCAGTAAGCGTAAAAATCCTCAACACTTATAATACTTAACACTCGCTCAAAGTTATAACTGATGATGAGTAAATTCATTTCTTCCCTGACTTTTTCAAAGCCACAGAGCAAATATTCAGATTACTAGCTGCATTACTTGAATAATCTGAAACAAACAACAGTCAAACGTACCATAAAATAATTATCGAGTCGCCATAGGTTTATAGGGTGGCTTTGTAATTTAAAGAATTTATAGAGGTAGCGGCATGAGCAAGTCAATGAGCAAATTGGCACACGATGCTGGCAATATACTAATGAGCCCAACATTTCAAAAGTTAGTTAAGTTCAGCCAAAATATGCCGTTAGATACGACGAGCTAAAGGCGATACTAAGCACTAGCGTTATTGATTTATGCAAGGCAGTCGATGCTGGACGAATCTCGAGGACAGCGCAATCTTTCACGGCCTACTTACAGTGGAATTAATTAGAGCGATGCCTTAAACCCTAGAGGACAGGCTAATCACTTGCTCTTTTTTATGTCAGGATACTTAAGCGGCACGCGCTAACCGACCACAAAACGATTCAACAGGTTCGCCGGAATCTAAATAGTCCTCAAATATTAAAAGAGCATCAGTGATATTCATGTACGCAAAAGCACCATGACCTTTTCTCGATAAAAAGGCTTCATGCAATCGCTCTATAAAATTAATACGGCTTTGTGCTAAATCAGTCATTTTAATGCTCCATTATTATTAGTTTAGCGATGTATCATTCGTTATCGCCTCCAGTTGCTTATAAATTGTGACGCTTTATCCTACTACCTATGTTTTTCGGCTTGAACTGCTTCGTGCTTAGCATTAATGGACCCTATTATTTTAAGTACGTAATAGAGGATAACGAAAAACAAACAAATTTTTAAAAGTGCAAACATATTATTACTTCCTATTATTGGTTTGTCTGATATGTTATGAATTATCATTCATTAATTATGTGATGAACCGTATTATTCATAGCTATTAAGTGCGTAATACTTCGCATATTTAGAATTATGCAGCAGGACAATCACAAATGCCCTAATCAATAAAGGCCAACTGTTAAATTTAGCTGTTTTATTGACTGATGTTACACAGTCGCTTGTTTTAAAAGAAAAAAGCCCCTATCCAAAACCTATTTTTACCCAAAATTTTACCCACAGCGAATTTCAGGCATAAAAAAAGGCTTACATTCACATGTAAACCTTTGATTCAATTGGTCGGGACGACAGGATTTGAACCTGCGACCCCCACACCCCCAGTGTGGTGCGCTACCAAACTGCGCTACGTCCCGACAATTTGAACTTCTTAAACATGAATGACTGATTGAGCATAGCTAAACCAGCCATCAAGCCGGCTAAGTATAAAGCAACTAAGCGACTTTTCAATGTTTATTTGAGGATTTCTAAAATATCCTCTAACTCACCAATCATCTGATGAATCACTTGCTTGGTGCGGGCAGAATCGTCTTTGGCATCATCACTTAGTAAATGAGCTCTAGCACCACCAATGGTATAGCCTTGCTCATATAATAAAGCTCTAATTTGACGAATCAGCATGACGTCATTACGCTGATAATAACGTCTATTGCCACGCCGTTTAACAGGCTCTAATTGTTCAAACTCTTGCTCCCAGTATCTTAATACATGAGGCTTTACCCCACATAATTCGCTGACTTCACCTATGGCAAAATAGCGCTTTGCAGGGATTGCAGGTAGTTCATTATTATTACTCGGTTCCAGCATAAGCTTCTACTCGTGTTTTTAACTTCTGGCCTGTTCGAAAGGTGACTACTCTACGTGCAGAAATAGGAATTTCCTCACCGGTCTTTGGATTTCTTCCAGGGCGACTACTTTTATCTCTTAATTCAAACTTGCCGAATCCTGATACTTTAACCTGCTCACCTGTTTCTAGAGCAGCTTTAATTTCTTCAAAAAAAAGTTCAACCATTTCTTTCGCTTCGCGCTTATTTAATCCTAGTTCATCAAATAATCTTTCTGCGAAATCTGCTTTTGTTACTGCCATCTCTTCTAGTCTCTCAATTTTGCACTAATGTTATTAGATAAAGCGTCTAACACTTTGTTTACTATAGCATCAATTTCTGAATCTGTTAGTGTTTGTGTATTATCTTGCATCGTTAACCCTAAAGCGACACTTTTATAGCCTTGCTCTACGCCTTGCCCACGATAAATATCAAACACATTAATTGCTTTGATTAGGTCTTCGTTGCAGTTTTCAATACACTGCTTAATTGCTTGAAAAGAAACGTCTTCGGCAACTAATAAAGCCAAATCACGGCGCACTGATGGGAATTTCGATAAGCTATTAAATGCCGGCACTTCACGACCCAACAATACGTTTTGTGACAACTCAAATAAGAACACATTGCCATCAAAGCCTAGTTGTTTTTCTAGTGTTGGATGTAACATGCCCACCCAACCTAAAGATTGACCGTCTAAAGTTTTAATTTCTGCACTTTGCCCCGGATGTAATGCTGTATGCTGACCAGCAACAAACTCCACTTCACGCCCTGTTAATGCACATAGGCTTTCGACATCAGCTTTAACATCATAAAAATCAACTTTACGTGCTTTTTCACCCCATTGCTCTGGGCTTACTGAGCCTAAAGCAAGACCGGCTAACATTTTTTCTTGTTGCGCGGCACCAGTCCCTAAAAAGCGTTGACCCGCTTCAAATAAACGGACTCGGCCTTGTTGACGCTTGGTATTGTAAACGGCAGCTTGAAGTAATCCACACCATAAGGTAGTCCGCATCACTGCAAGGTCTGCTGAAATTGGGTTTTGTAATTTTATATAGTTATCGTTAGGTACGATTGATTTTTGCAGCTCTTCGGCAACAAAGCTATAAGTAATGGCTTCTTGGTAATCGCGCGCAACTAAGACATCTTTAAGCTGATCTATCTCTAAAATCGCTTCAGGTGCTTGGCTTAATGCAGAACGCATTAATAAGCTGCTTTGCGGTAAGTTGTTATAGCCGTATACACGCCCTAATTCTTCAATTAAGTCAGCTTCAATGGCAATATCAAAACGAAAACCTGGCGCTGTTACTTGCCAAGCTTCTGCTTCTTTAATGACTGACATACCTAAGCGCTGTAAAATACCTTCCACAACAGGCGCATCTAAATCGACACCCAAAATACGCTGAATACGTTTTTGACGCAAAGTAATCGCTGCGCGTTCTGGCAACTGCGCCTCAGCAACCACCTCTGTTACTGGCCCTACACTACCACCAGCAATTTCTACGATTAATTGCGTTGCACGCTCTATGGCTCTCGTCTGTAAACCAGCATCAACACCACGCTCAAATCGGTGTGATGAATCAGTGTGCAAACCATAGTGACGTGATTTCCCCATCATAAAGCTAGGTGAGAAAAAAGCACATTCTAGGAATATATCTGTTGTCGTATCTGAAACTGCTGACTCGCTTCCACCCATAATACCGGCTAATGCTAAGGCTTTCTCTGCATCGGCGATAACTAAGGTTTCAGTATTCGCTTTAATTTCTTGATCATTTAATAGCTTAAGCGGTTCATCTGCTTTTGCCATACGTACTTCAATAGCACCAGATAATTTCGCTGCATCAAAAGCATGCAAAGGCTGGCCTAGCTCTAATAGCACATAGTTCGTGACATCAACTACTGGACCTAAACTTCTTAGACCTGAACGACGTAAACGCTCTTGCATCCATAAAGGTGTTGCTGCGCTTGCATTTACATTTTTAATCAGGCGCCCTAGGTAACGCGGACACGCATCTGGGGCACTTACTTTTATTTCTAACGTTTCTTGATGCTCAACAGCACTTGGCGTAATTTCTGCTGCTGAAAATGGCATTTCATTAAGTAAAGCTACTTCACGAGCAATACCTTCAACGCTTAAACAATCCGCTCTATTCGGTGTTAAATCAACTTCAATCAGTTGATCATTTAATTCTAAATAATCACGTATATCCATGCCGACAGGTGCATCATCAGCTAATTCCATTAAGCCATCAGCATCCTCTGCTATGCCTAGCTCTTTTTCAGAGCACAACATCCCAAACGATAGTTCGCCGCGTAATTTGGATTTTTTAATCTTGAAATTACCGGGTAACACAGCACCGATTAATGCCGCGGGGATTTTCAACCCTTCGCGTACATTACTCGCACCACAAACGATTTGTAGTGGCTCAGCTTCACCGACTGCAACCTGACACACTCTTAATTTATCAGCATCAGGATGAGCTGCGATTGATACTACTTGACCAATGACGACACCGCTAAATTCAGCTGCTGCAGGTGTTACCGCATCAACTTCTAAGCCTGCCATTGTTATTTGTTCTACTAATGCTGCCGTATCAAGGGCAGGATTCACTAATTCTCTTAACCACGCTTCACTAAATTGCATAATTACTGCCTTCCTTAATTAAATTGCCCAAGAAATTTAAGATCGTTTTCAAAAAACAACCGTAAATCATTGATGCCATAACGCAACATAGCGAGTCGTTCTACTCCCATACCAAAAGCAAATCCGGTATACGCTTCAGTATCGATATTCACCGCATTGAAAACTTCAGGGTGAATCATGCCGCAGCCCATTACTTCTAGCCAGCCTGTATGACTACAAACACGACAGCCTTTGCCATCACACATGACACATTCGATATCGACTTCTGCAGAAGGCTCAGTAAAAGGAAAGTAAGACGGTCTAAAACGAACTTGTATATCTTTCTCAAAAAAGGCTCTTAAAAACTCGTAAACGACGCCTTTTAAATCAGCAAAGCTAACATTTTCATCAACTAAAAACCCTTCTACTTGGTGAAACATAGGGGTATGCGTAATATCAGAATCGCAGCGATAAACACGCCCAGGTGCAATCACTTTTAATGGCGGCTGATAGGTTTCCATAGCGCGCACTTGTACCGGCGAAGTGTGAGTTCTTAATAAAGTATGCGCATCAAAATAAAAGGTATCATGCATAGCACGCGCTGGATGATGCGAAGGAATATTTAAGGCTTCGAAATTGTGATAATCATCTTCAATTTCAGGGCCTTCTTCGACTTTAAAACCGACACTAGAGAATATTTTTGAAATACGTCTTAAAGTTAGCGTAACCGGATGTAATCCTGCAACTGACTGCCCTCTTCCTGGCAAAGTCACATCAATGGTTTCACTCGCTAAACGCGCATCAAGCTCTGCTTGTTGCAGTGCATTTCTGCGGGCTTCTAAGGTATTTTGAAAATCGGCTTTAACATTATTAATCGCTTGCCCTGCAGTTCGTCGCTGATCTGGGTCAAGTTTTCCGAGCTCTTTCATCTGTAAGGTGAACGCACCTTTTTTACCCAGATATTGCACACGGATCTGATCTAATGCGGATAAATCGTTGGCTGCTGCAAGCTCTTGTAATGCTTGCGCAAGAATTTCTTCGAGGGTGGCTGACACGGCTCTTTCGCTTATATTGAGATGGAAGAGATAGAAAGGTGTAGCAAAAAAAAGGGCTTTTCAGCCCTTTTTTTCAAACCTTTCTCTATAAAAATCAGCATAGTTTAACTATGCTTTCATTCTTTAAAGTGGGCTTTTATTTGCTTTCGCAATTTCTGCAATCGCAGCAAAAGCTTCCATATCGCGTACAGCGATATCAGCTAATACTTTACGGTCAATCGCAACATTTGCTTTTGTTAAGCCATTAATCAATCGGCTATAAGAAATATCGCACATACGCGCTGCCGCATTGATACGAACAATCCATAAAGCACGGAAAGTACGTTTTTTAACTTTACGGTCACGATAAGCATATTGTCCTGCTTTGATAACCGCTTGCTTAGCAACACGATAAACACGGCTACGCGCTCCGTAATACCCTTTTGCTTGCTTTAAAATTTTCTTATGTCTTGCACGGGCTGTTACACCCCTTTTTACTCTAGCCATTTTCTTTTCCTAAAATTAACTGTAAGGCAGCATACGTGCAGTCATACGCACATCATTTGCATGAATAGTTGCAGCTTTACGCAACTGTCTTTTTCTCTTAGTCGATTTTTTAGTCAGAATATGACTACGGTGAGATTGTCCACATTTAAAATGGCCGCTAGCTGTACGCGTAAAGCGTTTTGCAGCACCACTATGGGTTTTAATTTTTGGCATTTATTTTCTCCAATAGTATTAAAAATATCACATCCCTGATATAAGAACTCAGCAAGGCAAAATGCACGGGCCCGACTGAATTAGTAAGCTACTATTCCTACAGTAGCGAAACTTACCGAACACATCGATAAGAATATCAACTAATAATAGTTGTTATTTTTTCTTTCTAGGCCCTAAAACCATGACCATTTGACGACCTTCCATTTTAGGAAATTGCTCAACTGCAGCCAATTCTTCTAGGTCTTTTTCTACTCGCTTTAGTAATTCCATACCAATTTCTCTATGCGCCATTTCGCGACCGCGAAAACGTACTGTGATTTTGGTTTTATTACCTTCTTCAAGAAATTTTGTTAAGTTACGCAATTTGACATTGTAATCACCAATATCAGTACCTGGGCGAAACTTAATTTCCTTAACCTGGATTTGCTTTTGTTTTTTCTTGGCTACTTGTAGTTTCTTATTCTGTTCGAATATAAACTTACCGTAGTCCATGATTTTACAAACCGGAGGATCAGCATTTGGTGAAACTTCTACCAAATCCATACTTGCTTCAGCCGCTAAACGCTTTGCGTCCATAAGTGACATAATGCCACCCTGCTCTTCTGGCAAACCTGTTAGCCTGACACGTCTTGCCGTAATTGCGTCATTTAGTCGTGTTGCATCTTTTTTAGAAGCGATACTCTGATCCTCCAGTTTCTATTTTATTTTTTTTGTTCAATTTCGTTATTTAATCTCTGTGTAAATTCATTGAGTGAAAAGCTACCTAAATCTTCGCCTTTCTGCGTACGCACTGTTAGCGTTTGCTCATCTAGCTCTTTATCACCGATAATTAAAAGATAAGGCACTCGTTGCATAGAGTGTTCGCGAATTTTAAAGCCTATCTTCTCATTTCTCAAGTCAATTTTTGTTCTAAAGCCTTGTTTTTGCAATTCAGCAACAACTTGCTGCGCATATTCATCATGCCGACTCGCAATATTAAGCACCACTAACTGCTCTGGCGCCAACCAAAGCGGTAAATTTCCTGCATGCTGCTCAATAAGAATACCTATGAAGCGCTCTAAAGAGCCCAATATTGCACGATGTAGCATAACAGGCACTTGCTTAGAGCCATCTTCGGCAATATAACTAGCATCTAAACGCCCAGGCATGGAGAAATCGACTTGAATTGTGCCACATTGCCAAACGCGCTCTAAACAGTCTTTTAATGAAAATTCAATCTTAGGACCATAAAACGCACCTTCACCCGGCTGCAAGTCCCAAGCAAGTCCTTTATTATCTAACGCTAACTCTAAAGCTTTTTCTGCTTTGTCCCAGTCCTCGTCAGAACCAACACGCTTTTCTGGGCGTGTAGATAATTTAATAATAACTTCATCAAAACCAAAGTCTTTATAAACTTCAAATAATAAATCAATAAAATCCGAAACTTCTGCCTGAATACCCTCTTCTGAACAAAAGATATGCGCATCATCTTGGACAAAATTTCTTACGCGCATCAAGCCATGCAAAGTACCTGATGGTTCATTACGGTGGCATGAGCCAAACTCAGCTAAACGCAAAGGTAAATCTTTATAACTCTTTAAACCTTGGTTATAAATCTGCACATGACACGGGCAGTTCATTGGTTTAATCGCATAATCACGATTATCTGAATGCGTGGTAAAAATCATATCACCGAACTTATCCCAGTGACCTGATTTTTCCCATAAACTACGATCCACAACTTGCGGCGTTTTTACTTCGCCATAGCCATGCGAGAGTAATTTATTACGAATATATTGTTCGACTTGCTGATAAACCGTCCAGCCTTTTTCATGCCAAAACACCATGCCAGGCGCTTCTTCTTGGGTATGAAATAAGTTAAGTGCTTTACCAATTTTTCTGTGATCGCGCTTTTCAGCTTCCTCTAAACGATGTAAATAATCCGCTAAATCTTTTTTATCATTCCATGCTGTACCGTAAATACGCTGCAACATTTCATTATCTGAATTACCGCGCCAATAAGCGCCAGCAATTTTCATTAATTTAAAGGCTTTTATTTTGCTAGTACTTGGTACGTGCGGGCCGCGACAAAGATCGGTAAAATCGCCTTGCGTGTACAAAGATAAGTCTTGATCTGCAGGAATTGATTCAATGATTTCAGCTTTATATTCTTCGCCTAAATCTCGAAAAAACTTCACCGCTTCATCTCGCGATACAACTGAACGTGTAATTTTTAAATTAGCCGCTACTAAACGCGACATTTCCTTTTCTATTTTTTTAATATCGATCGGCGTAAACGCACGTTCATAGGAAAAGTCATAATAAAAGCCATTATCAATCACTGGCCCTATCGTTACCTGCGCATCGGGAAATACTCTTTTAACTGCCTGAGCTAATAAATGCGCTGCTGAGTGGCGGATAACTTCAAGGCCATCATCATCTTTTGCCGTGACAATCTGCAGTGCAGCATCACTTTCAATCAGTGTACTGGCATCAACCAATTCATCATTTACCCGCCCAGCCAAGGTTGCTTTTGCTAAACCAGAGCCAATAGACTGCGCAACTTCCATTACAGTTACAGCATTATCAAACTCTCGTTTAGAACCATCAGGCAGGGTAATTACAGGCATGCTATCTTTTCTCTAGTTTATAAAATAAAAAAGCACTGCTGATGCAATGCTTTTCAGTTAGATTTTTTCAATTATACTCGCTGTTTTATATGTTTGTAAACATATACTTACATAACAAAGCCATAAATCGCCTGATTTTTATTCGTCAAGCATTTCATTACGAAATATATAAAAACAATTATACGTACTGTCCCGCACACCAGCCTGAAGCCCAGGCCCATTGAAAATTATACCCCCCCAACCAGCCTGAGACATCCAGCACTTCTCCGACAAAATACAGCCCTTGCACCTGTTTAGCCTCTAAAGTTTTAGATGAGATGCTATTACAGTCTACCCCTCCCAAGGTCACTTCGGCAGTACGGTAGCCTTCGGTACCATTCGGTTTAACTTGCCAATGATGAAATTGCTCAGCGATAAATTGAATTTGTTTATGCGATAAATCGAGCAAAGAGCACTCTAATAAATCATCAGCTATAAATAAGGGAATTAGACGTTTGGCAAAAAATTGCGACAAATAATTCTTTAATTTAACTTTTGTTTTGTCTTTTTGAGCGCCTAATAAAGCTTGCTGTAAATCCGCATCAGGCAATAAATCAATATTGATGACCTCGCCTTCATGCCAATATGATGACATTTGCAAAACTACTGGGCCACTTAAGCCTCGATGGGTAAATAATAGATTTTCAGTAAAATTTTGCCTCACATTACTTATCGTACAAGGTAATGCCAAACCCGATAAAGCCGCGAATTTTTCTTTTTCTGCTAATTGCAAAGTGAATGGCACCAAGCCAGCTCGAGTAGCCTGCACATTAATACCAAGTTGCTCGGCAATCTTATAACCAAAAGGTGTAGCGCCCATTTTAGGAATAGATAAGCCACCTGTAGCAATAACTAAAGACTGACAAGTAACTTTTTCTTCCCCTACCGTGAGGATGTAACCAGAATCCGCTGATTGCATAATGGCCTTAATCTCGGAATTTAAACATATCTCTACACCCGCCTTATCGCATTCAACAAGTAGCATATTTAAAATGTCGCGCGCACTTTCATTACAAAACAACTGACCATGCTCACGCTCATGATAAGGGATATTATGCGCGTGAATCATTTCTAAAAAATCCCACTGGGTAAACCGGCTTAAAGCTGATTTACAAAAATGCACATTTTCAGACAGAAAATTCTCAGCCTCAACGGTGTAATTAGTGAAATTACAGCGCCCGCCACCCGACATGAGGATTTTTTTACCGGCTTTATTGGCATGATCTAACACTAAAACCTTACGCTTGCGCTTGCCCGCCTCTATCGCACACATTAAACCTGATGCGCCAGCACCAATAATTACTACATCTACTTCTTGCATTTTTTCACTTCTATAAAAACAAAAAAGCCCTTTGACCGAAGTAAAAGGGCTTTTTGTACAAGCTTTTCTCGCATTAGCAGACCGAAGTCTGCCCTACATTAAACCTTATGATAAACCTCAGCACCCTCTTCAAGGAACTGCTGGGATTTTTCATCCATGCCTTTCTGTAAGGCTTCTTCTGCGTCTTTAATACCTTTTTCAGCGGCATATTCACGTACATCTTGCGAGATTTTCATCGAGCAGAAATGTGGGCCACACATAGAACAGAAATGCGCGATTTTCGCTGAATCTTTAGGCAAAGTTTCATCATGGAATGAACGCGCTTTTTCTGGATCTAAAGCAATATTAAATTGATCTTCCCAACGAAATTCAAAACGGGCTTTAGACATGGCATTATCACGCGCTTGCGCACCGGGATGCCCTTTTGCTAAATCTGCCGCATGTGCCGCGACCTTATAAGTCACGATACCTTCTCGCACATCTTCTTTGTTCGGTAGACCTAAATGCTCTTTTTGGGTTACATAACACAGCATCGCACAACCGTACCAACCAATATTTGCGGCACCAATAGCTGATGTAATATGATCATAACCAGGAGCAATATCTGTAGTCAAAGGCCCTAAAGTATAGAAAGGCGCTTCATGACAGTCCTCAAGCTGCTTAGTCATGTTTTCTTCAATCATATGCAATGGCACATGACCCGGACCTTCAATCATAGTTTGAATGTCATGTTTCCAAGCGATTTTAGTTAACTCGCCTAGTGTTTCTAATTCAGCAAATTGAGCTTCATCATTGGCATCATAGATTGAACCTGGACGCAACCCATCACCTAATGAAAACGAGACATCATAAGCTTTCATGATTTCACAAATATCTTCAAAATGCGTATATAAGAAGCTTTCTGTGTGATGCGCTAAACACCATTTCGCCATAATTGATCCACCACGCGACACGATACCGGTCATACGTTTTGCGGTCATTGGTACATGGTGTAAGCGTACACCAGCATGAATCGTAAAATAATCCACACCTTGCTCTGCTTGCTCAATCAGAGTATCACGGAAAATTTCCCACGTTAAGTCTTCAGCTTTTCCGTCTACTTTTTCTAAGGCTTGATAAATTGGCACGGTACCAATCGGCACAGGTGAATTACGTAAAATCCATTCGCGTGTTTCATGGATATTTTTACCAGTTGATAAATCCATAATGGTGTCACCACCCCAACGAATTCCCCACATCATTTTTTCGACTTCTTCTTCGATAGATGATGTAACCGCTGAATTACCTAAGTTACCGTTAATTTTCACTAAGAAGTTACGACCAATAATCATTGGCTCAACTTCAGGGTGATTGATATTCAGAGGAATAATCGCTCGTCCGCGCGCCACTTCATCACGGACAAATTCTGGCGTAATTTCATCAGGAATAGACGCGCCATATGACTGACCTTTGTGCTGGTCTTTATACAAGTCACGCATTTCTGACATATTTTGATTTTCACGAATGGCAATATATTCCATTTCTGGCGTGATAATACCTTGACGAGCATAGTGCATTTGCGAAACATTCTTACCCGCTTTTGCACGACGTGGTTTGCGTATATGCTCAAAGCGCATATCGGCAGTTTCAGGATCGTGCAGGCGTTCTTTACCAAAATCAGAAGTAGGACCGTCTAAATCTTCAGTATCATCACGTTCAGCAATCCATGCATCACGAATACCATCTAAACCTTTTTGTAAATCAACTTTAACATCAGGATCTGTGTAAACGCCTGAAGTATCGTAAACAAATAACGGTGTATTTTTTTCAGCACCAAAATGTACCGGTGTATCAGATAAGGTGATTTTACGCATAGGCACGCGTATATCAGGACGACTACCCTCGATATAAACTTTCTCTGACGCGGGGTAAGAGTCAATTTTCACTCCACCCTCGTTGGTCGCGGTAATGTCTTTAGGGACTGCGCTCATGGTTTTATCTCCAATTTCAAAAATTCTAAGGCGCAGACAAGAGCTTGTGGGCTTTCCTACGCCAGTATTAGCTGGTCTCAGGTTCAAAGGGTTTTATCTCAGCTTCTTAAAACGAAGCACCCCTAGCCTTTCGGTTAATTGTACAAAGTAATGGATAACGCGAAATATTGCAAATTTAATACATAAGCTTCCTTATATTTAAAAATCTACTCATGCATTTCTCTGAACTGCGCTAAAATCCACACCATAAAATAATAACTAACAAGTCTCTGGGGGGAGCATGGAATTAGAGAATCTTAACCAAATCGAAAATAAAGGGGCGGGAATGCGCACCGAGCTACTTAGAATAGGCGGTGCAATTCTATTTCTAGTAGCTATTATGCTGTTTATAGGCATGACCACTGCACATACGCCTAATCAGACATTCCTGATTGTTTCCGCCGTAATTGGCGGCTATATGGCTTTAAACATCGGCGCTAACGATGTCGCTAATAATGTCGGCCCTGCGGTGGGCTCTCAAGCACTAACCTTAACCGGCGCCATTTTGATTGCCATGTTTTTTGAATCCGCTGGTGCCTTAATTGCGGGCGGCGAAGTTGTCAGCACCATTAAAAAAGGCATTATTGACCCTTCCCTGATTAATGATACGGATACTTTCGTTTGGTTAATGCTCGCTGCGTTACTCGCTGCGGCTATTTGGCTAAATACCGCTACCTTTTTTGGCGCTCCCGTGTCAACGACACATTCGATTGTTGGTGGTGTATTAGGTGCTGGAATAGCCGCTGGCGGCTGGAACATTGCTAACTGGGCCGTATTTGGCAAAATCGCTGCTAGCTGGGTTATTTCTCCAGTGCTAGGAGGGTTGATTGCAGCAGCTTTCTTATATTTCATAAAGCGTAGCATGACCTATCAAGAGGATATGTTGGCTGCAGCAAAAAAAGTCGTCCCTTTATTAATTGCTATCATGGCTTGGGCATTTTCCACCTATTTAATCCTTAAAGGCTTGAAAAAGATATGGAAAGTTGATTTTTTAACAGCTGGGTCTGTTGGCTTTGCCTTTGCTTTAATACTTTATTTTGCAGTACGCCCCTTCATTAACAAAGCAGCTAAGTCTTTAGAAAATAATAAATTTAGCGTTAATAAACTCTTTACTATTCCACTTATTTTCGCTGCAGCATTACTTAGTTTTGCTCATGGTGCGAATGATGTTGCTAATGCCGTTGGCCCACTAGCAGCCATTAATGACGCCTTAAGTCACGGCGGTGAAATTGCCAAAAAAGCCGCTATTCCTATATGGGTTATGCTGATTGGGGCTTTAGGTCTATCCCTTGGACTAGCATTATATGGTGCAAAGCTCATTAAAACCGTCGGTACAGAGATTACAGAGCTCGATAAAATGCGTGCTTTCTGCGTTTCTATGGCCGCTGCAATTACCGTGATTATCGCTAGCCAATTAGGCTTACCTGTGAGCTCGACGCATATCGCAGTCGGCGCTATTTTTGGTGTGGGATTTTTACGTGAATACTTAAAGCGCACAGACGCCAAGCGCCTTCAAGAAATCAGAACGCATCACGAAAACTTAGACCCAGAAAAAACCGAAATCTTTTTAAAAACCTTTAAAAAAGCCAGCGTTGCTAAAAAATCAGTGATGTTAGCGGAACTTAAAGAGCAAGCTAAAAACAGTGAAACTGACTTTACTAAGCGAGAAAGAAAGACTCTACAAAAGGTTTATCAAAAAGAATTAGTTAAACGCTCACACGTCTATAAAATTGCCGCCGCTTGGGTTATTACCGTGCCGTTATCCGCTCTATTAGCAGCTATGTTGTATTTTACTATTCGCGGAATAATGATTCCTTAAGTGACTAGCCTCCCTGCTTTAGCCAAAAGCAAGCAAGAGGTTTTAAAGTTTAGGCTACGCACTTAAGACGGCGCATCTAAAAATAACAGGGTGGACTTTGGTCCGCCCTACGTCAATATGATTAATACCCCGCCTTAAGGTAGATAGTAAAATTTCGTGTCAACTAATTTATTATTATTTTTTTACTTTACACACACTCTTTTCTCTAAGTATAAAACACTGAACATTACCCACTGATTGGCTAGAAAAATAATAATTGACTTAGTTAAGGCATTGATTAATAAGAAATTATTGTGACTGTCATAAATTCATACAATTTAACAAACAAGCAATAAAACCAAGGCTTTCACTCACTTTTCCTGACCTTATACACAAAGTTATCCACAGCTTTTGTGGGTAACTTTATTTTTCTTTTCAGCATAACGACTTAGCGTTCTTATAGCGAATTTTCATTAGCAAACAGGCCCAAAGTGAATAGCTCAGAAAAAATAATTTTAAGTATAGCTGTCCCCATCCCGCTAAATTTTTCATTTGACTATTTACCACCCGATAACTGCAAGTTTGAACAGCTCAAGCCTGGCCTCCGCATCAAAATCCCCTTTGGCAAACAGAGTAAAATAGGCGTATTACTTGCCATCAATAGTAGTTCAGATATCGACACCAGTAAACTAAAGCAAGCTGAAGAGCTGCTAGATACTGAGCCACTACTTTCCGCTAAAGACTTAAAATTATTGCATTGGGCACAGCTTTATTATCACCATGCTATAGGCGATGTATTTATCAGCGCTTTCCCTACAGCATTGCGCAAAGGAAAATCTAGCGAACTCAAACCGACACCTTATTTTGCATTAACAGAAACCGGTCAAGAGGCCGATGCTACAACACTTAAAAACGCACCCAAGCAACAAGCACTATTTAAATTATTTCAAGTGCAAAGCAATGCGATCAACATTGAAACAATCAAGCAGCACTTCAAGCTTTGGCGCCCGTCATTAAAAGCATTACTGGAAAAAGAGTTAGTCTACGAAAGTAATTTTGTTGCATCACCCACTAAAACCGCCAACATCATCCAACAAACGCCACTCATAGCAAATGAACAGCAACAAGCGGCCATTGATAGCATTAATAGCAAATTAGAGAAATTTTCGGTCTTTTTACTCGAAGGCGTGACCGGCAGCGGTAAAACTGAAGTGTACTTACAAGTGATTGAACAAGTTTTAGCTCGTGGCCTACAAGTTCTTGTACTGCTACCTGAAATCACCCTAACGCCGCAGCTGGAAGCCCGTTTTAAACAACGCTTTGCTGTACCGATAGAAACCTATCACTCGCAACACAGTGAAACCCAGCGCCAATCTGCTTGGCTAGCTATGCAAAAAGGCCATAGCTCCATTTTGCTCGGTACTCGTTCCGCCTTATTTACGCCCGCTCCACGCTTAGGTTTAATTATTTTAGATGAAGAGCATGACGCGTCTTTTAAACAACAAGAAGGCTTTCGTTTTTCCGCGCGAGACGTGGCTATCGTGCGCGCCAAAATGCTTAATATTCCGATTATTTTAGGCTCAGCCACTCCGTCTTTGGAGAGCTTGTACAATGTTGATAAGCAGCTTTATCAGTTACTACGCTTACCTAACCGTGCAGGAAGTGCCCTACCACCCAGCTTATCTTTACTTGACATTAGGAATCAGCAATTACAAGAAGGCTTATCGCCACCGTTAATCAGAGAAATAAAAAATACACTGGCTAAAAAGGAGCAGGTTTTATTATTTTTAAATCGCCGCGGCTTTGCACCTACTTTAATTTGCCATAGCTGCGGCTGGGTGGCTCAATGTAAACGCTGCGATGCTAATTTGGTGGTACATTACCGGCAACGAAAAATACGCTGCCATCACTGCGCCAGCGAACAGCCCTTGCCACAAGCATGCCCAGACTGTCAGTCAGAAGAATTAAAACCACTGGGACTAGGAACAGAACGCGTAGAAAATGCCTTACAAGTCATTTTCCCAGAGCATAAAAGCGTCCGTTTAGATCGAGATACCACACAGAAAAAAGGAGCCTTAGAACAGCATTTAGGTGCTATCAACCAAGGCGAAGTTGATATTATCTTAGGCACGCAAATGCTCGCTAAAGGGCACCATTTCCCTAACGTGACTTTAGTTGTTTTATTAGATGTGGATAGCGGCTTATTTAGTATCGATTTTCATGCGCCAGAAAGGCTCGCGCAATTAATAGTGCAAGTTTCAGGGCGTGCAGGACGAGCGGAAAAGAAAGGTCGTGTGATTATGCAAACGCGACAGCCTGAGCACCCTCTATTAAATACCTTAATTCAACAAGGCTATCAGGCATTCGCACAAGCGGCTTTAGCAGAACGCAAAGCCGCTGTATTACCGCCGTACAGCTATCAAGCCTTATTACGCGCAGTATCACTAGAAAAGGATACTGCGTTTGAATTTTTACTCGCGGTGAGTGAATTAATTAATAGTTACCCCGCTAATGGCACTTGGGTATTAGGTCCCGTTGCCGCGCCTATGGCCAAAAGAGCCGGGCAATTTCGCTATCAATTATTACTGCAAGATACTCAGCGCAAACAATTGCACCTATTATTAAACCGCTTACTACCCGATATTGCCAAGCTTAAACTAGCACGCAAAATTCGCTGGTCTTTGGATGTTGATCCGATTGATTTATACTGATCCAGACCACTGCGTCAATAAATACTGCAACTTATCCTTATCTAGCTGAGAGTTATCGACTTTTAAATAAACCACATTTTCACTCACCTGCAAGTCAGCACTAGCCACCCCTACAACTGCGACAATATCAGCCAAAAAGTCATCTAATTTATCCGCGGCAATATCTTCTGTAGATACTAATAAGTTAGCTAAATACTTGGGAGGATTCATAAATAGAGCGACTAGCAGCCAAGTGCTTGCTGCAATGGCACAGAACAAGAAGACATAACTTGCGCCATATTCACCGTAAATCCAGCCGCCTGTCATTCCACCTAAAAAAGCGCCAAAGAATTGTGAACTGGAATACGCCCCCATTGCAGTGCCTTTTAAATTACCAGGGGCTGTCTTGGAAATTAATGACGGTAAAGTTGCTTCTAATAAATTAAAACCACAGAAGAATACCCATAAACAAGCAATTAACCCGTACAAACTACCGTTAAAATAAAACAACCCGACATCAGCAAGCACTAAAGTAAACACCGCACCAACAAACACCGCCTTCATTTTGCGCTTTTTCTCAGCCAAAATGACAAAGGGAATAATCATTGCCATTGAGGTTGTTAGTACCGGTAAATACACTTTCCAGTGCTCCGCAGACGCCAACCCCGCATCACGAATTAATAAAGGCACAATCACAAAAGTCGCTGTTAAAATTAAGTGCAAGATAAAAATCCCATAATCTAAACGCAACAAATCCTTATTTTTTAAAACTTTGCTAAATTGCGCGGTATCTACCTCAGCATCACGATGCACTTTAGTTTTGACTGGATTTGGCACAACAAACAGCACTACGAAGACCGCTAAAAATGACATGATAGCGGTTAACCAGAAAATCCCTTGAATACCTGAGAATCCAGCAATAATAGGTCCTATGGTCATTGCCACACCAAACGAAACACCGATACTGGCACCGATCATTGCCATCGCTTTGGTACGATGTACTTCATCAGTTAAATCAGCCACTAATGCCATAATCGCTGCGGCAATCGCGCCACTACCTTGCAAGGCACGACCAATTAAGACACCATAAATAGTCGTTGATAAAGCAGCGACGACACTACCCGAGGCAAATAATATTAAGCCGATAACAATAATTTTTTTACGTCCAAAACGGTCGGACATTAAACCAAAAGGAATCTGCAGTATTGCTTGGGTTAAGCCATAAATACTAATCGCCAAACCAATCAGTAAAGGCGTTGAGCCTTCTAAGGTTTCAGCGAATAAAGATAAAACCGGTAAAATCATAAACAACCCAAGCATACGTAAAGCATAAATACTTGATAAAGATAGGGTTGCGCGTCGCTCCAATGACGACATTGGGCTTGTTATATCCTGAACGTGTGTCAAAACTGTAAACTCCTGTAGATAAAAATTGTTTTCACATTTCCAGGTCTATGCATGGTGAGCCAAAGCCGCGCCCTACAGACCTTAATATTTAATATTTTACCAGTTTTATATTTATAGTTTATGTTTATTCAATGCCAACCACTGAATAGCTATAATAGGGATCGCTGACTCAATCCGTCCGTCCTCAATCATGGCATA
>Ga0209081_1000636_pt1 | contig 21195 bp, 19 predicted proteins | sample GOMGulsemesocosm_4_FD_184636 | JGI IMG/M metagenome (GOLD analysis project Ga0209081, IMG submission 184636) | Methane-oxidizing microbial communities from mesocosms in the Gulf of Mexico - GOM15B Gulf of Mexico (SPAdes) (version 2) | ecosystem: Environmental > Aquatic > Marine > Cold seeps... | reverse complement strand
AATTCACAGTATTAGCATTCACAGACCTGAGCCTGCAATAAGGTGGGTAGTTTAACGTTTGCGGCTAGCATAGGCAATCAACATGCCTATCTTTTAAATAAATTCAAGCAATTAACTATCCTTTATTTTGAATAACGGAATGCAAAGGAATTAAACGGTAAAACTCTCACCACATCCACATGCATCTTTAACATTTGGGTTATTAAATTTGAACGCTGAATTAATCCCTTCTCTAGCAAAATCAAGTTCCATTCCATCGAGATAAACCATATCTTCTGTTGAGACCACAACTTTCACACCATGCTCTTCAAAAACCAATTCATTTTCAAGAATCTCATCCGCAAAATCAATAATATAAGAATAACCAGAGCAGCCTGATTCGCGTACACCTAAATGCAAACCGATGCCTTTACCACGTTTGTCTAATTGTACTTTTACTTGCGTAGCCGCATTTTCAGTTAATGTTAATGCCATAATCGAAAAACCTCATTATTCTTCATTAAGTTAGAGTTACCTTTAAATAGACTACTTTGAATAGTTATTAGTTCCATTTATCGACACAGTTTACCAAAAACTAATCTATAGTTGCTTCTTAAAATTTGCTGATCCTGATAGCATGCCTTATACATAGAAAAAACAACTTAGATATGTTTGATATTGGCTTTTTTGAAATTTGCTTAATCGCAATTATTGCTTTACTGGTCATCGGTCCAGAAAAACTTCCCCGTGTTGCCCGAACAACTGGTTTATGGATTGGCAAAATGCGAGGCATGGTAAAAACTGTTCAATATGAAATTGATGAGCAAATCCGTGTTGAAGAGTTAAAAAAATCTCTTGAAAGAGCGGCTCAACCAATCAATGACGAAATCACTAAAACAATATCTGATACTGAAAAATCTTTTCAACAAGCTAAATCAAATATTTCTGAAGAAGCTAATCTTAGCACTGAGGCTAGCTCCATACTCACAGATATTAAAAAACCTTAGACTTTACCGCCCACACTAAAACTCTAAAAATAAATTCCTGTGTCATAATCTAACCACTTCCGATTAGCCTGATAAGAATTTAGCCAGCCAGAAATTTCTTTTCCGGGCATTGGTTTTGCAATGCCATACCCTTGCCCGTACTGGCAGCCTATTTGCAATAACGCCATCCCTTGCTCATCTGTTTCTACCCCTTCTGCAATAACATCTAAGTTAAATGCCTGGCTAAAATTAACAACACCTTTGACAATTTCATAATCGCCCTTGTCTTCAAGAAGGCCTTTGACAAAAACTCTATCAATTTTAATTACACTAGCAGGAAGATGCCTCAAGTGTGCCAAGGATGAATAGCCGGTACCAAAGTCATCTAAAGCGATGCTAAGACCAAATTTTTCTCGACATATCATCAAAATTTCACTTATTTTTTCTAAATCACCAATCACACTACTTTCCAGTATTTCTAGTTGTAACTGTGAAGGTTCGACACTGCTGTATTGATCAAGCGCTAACTCTAAAGCCACTAGGAAATCATTTGCTAATAAGTGATATGACGATACATTAATACTAACTTCTAATCGTATACCTATTTGGTTCCAAGCATCTATCTGCCCAACTGCTTGATAAATCACCCAGTTGCCCAAAGCAATTTCTACAGCCGTATTCTCAATCATCGGTAGAATTTCATCAGGGGGGAGCAAACCTTTTTCAGGGTGATTCCAGCGAATTAAGGCTTCAGCACCATATACCTTTCCCGTTTGCATATTTACCTTTGGCTGATAAAACAAGCACATCTCTTCCCGATCAATTCCTTTCTTTATCGATTCTAGCTGCTGATGCTTCATGCTCTCTTGCTCGATCAATTTATTATTGAATAAGCACGCTTTGTTTTTTCCTGTTGATTTCGCCTCATACATTGCTTGATCAGCCTGCCTTATCAGGACATCTATGTCATCGGTTTCAGCTGAAGACAAGACGAACCCTATAGAGGAACTAATATTTATCTCCTTATCTATCTCTTTGTATGGCATAGAAATAGCGCTGATCACCCTCTTTAAAGAAAGCGACACTTCTTCAACACTATTAACTTCGCCCAGTAAAAGCAGGAATTCATCCCCGCCTAAACGCGAAACAGTATCCTCACCACGGACTGATTTTGACAAACGTGAAGCCACCTCGATCAGCAGTCGGTCCCCCACTTCATGGCCATATAAATCATTAACGGGTTTAAAATCATCAAGATCAACAAAACAAACAGCCGTCAATGTTTGGGTGCGTTTAGCATGCGCTTTTGCTTGAGAAAAACGGTCATCCAGAAGCGATCGGTTAGCACAGCCTGTAAGCGGGTCATAATGCGCTAAATTCTCTAGCTGCTTCTCTGCCTCTTCTTTCTCAAGTTCAATACTTACTCGTGTTGCTAGACTTTTCATCAAGCTTTGTCTTCTAGTACTATTTTCCAGCCCCTCTACACCCAAAACTGCAATTAAGCCCAACGCTTTATTATCGCCACTGCGCAGAATATATCCTGAGTAACTATGAACATCCATATCAACAAGCAATTTATCCTTAGGAAAGAATTTTGCTACGTTATCGGGGTAGAAACAGGCACCATCCTCTAGTACCTTTTCACAAGGCGTTCCCTTTAAATCATATGAAAAGTTTTCTGCATAAGTCTCGCCTGTCCAAATAGCCCTCGTTGTTGCAACGTTATGATTTTCATCAATGGTTGCCAACATGGCATATTTAGTTTCTTGAGACATGGCAAGCTCTTTCACAATTAAATGAAAAATATCTTCTTCACCACTTCTCCTGACATTACTTTCCGTAAGCATTCGGAACACATGTTCTTCGCGCTTTCGCTCAGAAATATCGGTACTTATCCCTACTATTCGTTCAAGCCCTGCTGGTTTATTATCATCCACCCTTTCTCCAACAGTATGCACCCAAAGCCACTTTGCTCGCCTCGATTTCCAGCGATACTCCAAGTTAAACGGTACGCCTTGCATGATGCTTTTTGAAAGCGCCCTAGAGGCTAAATCACGGTCATCTAAATGAATATTAGCTAACCATTCATCAATGCTAAGTATGAACTCTTTCGATTTTAGCTTAATTGTTGCTGAATAATCCTTCCCTAAAGTAATCGCTCCACTTGCTATATCAATTGAGAACTGAGTCTGCTTGCTTGACTTCATTGCAATTTCAAGCATATTCGCACTATCGGAAAATTCTTTTAGTGCTTTTCGTTGCATTCTCCATAACACCACCAAGGCATAAGAAAGTAAGAAAATAAAGATATAGAACCACATTTTAACGGCTTCAGCCTTTGATACTTGCTCATTAAACCTTGCATTCATTTTCTCTATCGAATCAGTTGCCCAAAAACTCACCTCATTACTTAGTAGAGCGACATTTAATTTCTTAATTCCACCCGCATACTTAACAAGCACCTCAATGTGCTTTTCTAAGCTTTCAAATAACTGGCCAGAATCAGAAGGAGATTCACCATAAGCCAAACGTAATGATTTAACATTCATCTCAATTACTTCTTTTGAAATAGATAGATCACCCATATTTAACTGGGTATAAATGAGAACCTTACGTTCTAAGTCATTGAGCAATCGCAAGCTTTTTTTCTGATTATCTGAATTTAATCTTTCACGCACCTGCTCGATAACGATTGGTAAATAAGCAGTTGAATTTAAATACACTGCAAATATAGATTTAAAGCGTGATGAATTAAGTAATAACTCATCTATTTCTTCGTAAAGTTCATGGAAATCATTGCATCCATCATTTATCGCTAACTTTAGTTCCTCTATTGCTAACTCAGAGTTTTTTATATCATCAAAATGCACTGCTCCTCTATTCTCTATGATCAGAATATTTTGAAGAAGCTCAGATGCTTTTTGATCAAGCTGGTGGACTTGCTTAATATGCTGACGGTGCTCTTTATCATTAATCTTAAAATTAAAAAATGACCATGTAATAAAGACTAATAAAATGACTACGGCAACCAATAATACGCGTGAATTTCTTTTCTCTGTCACAACGGGTTACCTTGGTACTCCCCCGTTAGGGTCTTTAAAAACTTGACTATTAATTGAACATCGCCATCTCTCACCGGAATATCTAACTGGTACTCCATCATTATTTCAACCACTTCAGTCAGTGTTGCTTTTGAACCATCATGTAAATAAGGCGCTGTCTTAGCTACATTTCTTAAACTGGGTACTTTAAAAACATACTTATCAATTTCATTTCCCGTTATATTAAAGCGGCCTAATGAACTATTCTTCGCGCCTCGCGAAGAAAACGGATAATCTGACATAACACCTAGTTTTTGATACATATTTGCACCAACCGCCACACCTTGATGACATGATGAACAGCCATATTTTTTAAAGTATTTATAGCCCTGCTTCTCATCACTGCTAAGTGCATTTTCATCACCTAAAAGATACAGATCAAAACGGCTATTCGGGGTTAGTAATGATTCTTCAAATGCAACAATAGCGAGCTTTATATTTTTAATTGTCACACCATCTTGATAACTCTTATTAAACAACCTTTTATATCGTTCATCTTGAGTAACCACCCTGACGACACGCTGCCAGTTAAAATCCATTTCTACTTGATTATGGATCGGCCCGTCAATTTGCTCGAACAAATTTTTAGCCCGCCCATCCCAAAACTGCCTGAAATTTAAGCTACTATTAAAAACAGTCGGCGCATTCAACTGACCTTGTCTCGCTCCAACACCTGTTGAAACTCTCTTGCCATCGACTCCACCTTGAGACAATAAATGACAACTAGCACAAGAGACCGTTTGATCGCTTGAGAAACGAGCATCATGAAAAAGCCTCTCGCCTAATTTAACAAGCTCAGGTTTTTCTATATTTATGTCTGGAATTGGTGAAATAGGCTCATCACTTAGAACCTTTGCATAAACAGAGCCACTTAAAAACATGGATACACATAGCCACTTAACTAACATTACTAGCTTTTTCACGGACCTAGATGCTCCCCTTAAAAGCCTAAGTATAGAACATATAAATCAACATGTAGAAAACATAAAAAAGGCCCTTACTAAGAGCCCTTTTTATAAATACTATTACTTGTACTAACTCTATTGCCCTCTTATAGGGCAGGGCCACCTCTGGCAATCCAATCTTGTAAATCCCAATACTCACGCCATGAGCAGATCTTTCCTGAATCATCAAATTCAAATATACCTAGTACCGGCAGCCCTGCTAGATCTTTACCTTTCTTAAAACCAAAAGAATCAAGTCGTTCTGTTACGACACGATCCTCATCAGCAACCAGTGTTACAATTTTAAACTGACATGACGTGGTTGTTTCTAAAAACCCACCAATAAACCCCATAACCTGTTCTAAGCCTTTTAAGGGCTCTATAGGCATATTGTGATATACGACATCCTGAGTCATCAATGATGAAATTTTATTAACATCTAAACTATCCCATGCTGCACAAAACTCTCTGACTGTATCTTTCTTTGATTGCATACTCATATTTATTTCCTTTTATAAATTACTATCAATAACCTTTATGACACGATAAGCACCAATGAAGGTTGGCATATCAACATTATGCTCTTTGCCCGCTTCCAATAAAGGGCCAAATAATGAATCAGCCTCGGTTTCTTTACCATTAAGAATATCTTCATGCATCGACGTTCTAACACCTGCATTCTTTGGCTTCATTGTTTTCCCTAAATCAATACAGACGTCCACACAATGTTCAAATGATGCCTCATCCAACATTTTATGAAATGAAAACGGTGCATAATAATCTTTCGGCATAAAACCTTTGGCCTTATAGAGACCAATCAACTCTCTCGCAATGGTAACGTAATGCTCCGCACCTTCTTTCGTTGAAATTCCATCCCAATAATCCAACTTGGGGTTTGCTGGCAATGAGCTTGCCGACCAAGCAGATGCACCGGCTACTTGAATCGCTTTTTCCCAAAGTACATGGTCAATATCATCAATTGATTTAGCCGTTAAATTTGCCGCACTAAACGCATCGGCTAATATTTCCGTTCTTGTTGTACTGCCACCACCCAACTCACCAAAATAAGCGGTAATAGGTGCCGTTACGTGATTGTTCACTTTGCCAGGCTCAACTAATGTTGCCCCTTCAATAATAGAACCACCTATTACTCGGTCTTTGCCAAAGGCATCAACCAAAGTTGCTTCTTTACCCACGCCATTCTGCATCGTAAAAGCACATTTTATTTGATCAGCAATAACCGCTGCATCATCTAGCGCCGCCGCCGCATCTTTAGCTTTGGTTAATAACAGATAATAATCAATATCGCCTTTTACATCTTTAGGGTGAGTAACCGCTGAGATATTATCTTTAATCAGCATTTCGCCCAATCGGCCAAAAATAGTCAAACCCTTGTCATTAACAATATCAGCGTGTGCTTGGCGAGCAATCAATGTTACCTGATGACCTGATTTTGCTAAATAACCGCCTATTAAAGACCCTAATCCACCTGCTCCGTGGATACATATATGCAACTTAGAACTCATTTCCTCTCCTTAACTAACACCTAATTCCTTTAATTTTATGTGAATACGTTGTTTTAATTCACCCGAACACTGCTGCACAGGTGGTCGAATAGGCCCTGCTTTAAGCCCAATTTCAGTAAACCATGCCTTCATACTGGCTAATGCACTGGCATAGGTGAATGTTTGCACCACATCCCAGATAAACACCTCATTATAAAACTCGCGAATATCATTCAATTGCGCACTAGCCTGATAAGCCTCATCCCATTTTCCTGCCGCTGATAACGCCATATAATCTTTAACGATATGGCGTTTTTTTCCATAAAGAATATAAGACAGTTCACCAAATAACGTTTGCCCACCTTTTCTTAAATCATCGCAAAAAACTGATTCGAATGGATCAGCAACAATAAAATCATTACGAATAATACGTCTAAGTTTTAATGACTCAATTCTATTCATTACCCCTTGCTTAGTACCAACAACGGTATCAATATCGGCCAAACGTTGTAATAAATCCCAGCCCATTACTTTTCCAGAAACGGGTGTTCTATACAGGACGACAGCCAGATCAGAACTATCTGTTATGAGCTTAAACCAGTCGTATATTTCATTATCACTTCGTAGCTGTACAACGGGGTTAATTACTTCAACACCATCATAACCAAGCTCTTCAAGGCGCTTCATTTTCTCGATTGTTTGGTAAGCGCTAGGGTCTAGAAGAATAGAAAACAATGGAATTCGACCTTTTACCGCATCTGCAACCACTTCATGGTAGCGATACCATTCAGTTAACGTCGCATTCCAGCACTCCGCAATAAAACCACCAACGACCAAGCCATCAACACCCATTTCAATAAAGGCTTCAATATTTTCACGGATGCCCGCTTCATCAAAGGTGAAATCATCATTCATTGGCGAAATTGGGCACATAAATAAGCCTTTTATATTCTCATTCGCCCATTGTTTTGCTGACTCTCTTGTGTAATCCATTATTTTCTCCTCAATTATTTGATTTTTTACCGACCGCCCTTTCCAACCTCTAAAAATATTATTAAAAAACTAAAGCTTGTTTGAATTTACGTTCATAATACTGGTTCAGATTAATCTAAAGGTCAAGGGTATTTATCATGGAGCTAAAAAACTCATCCTTATTTCGCCAACAAGCTTTTATAAATGGTTCGTGGGTTGATAGCGAAAACAAACAACAACAGCCTGTTTATAATCCTAGTACCGGTCTATTAATTGGCCATGTTCCGATACTTAGTAAGGAGCAAGTAAAGCTTTCGATCAGCTCTGCCGAATCTGCTTGGAAAGGGTGGCGTGAGTTAGCTGCAAAACAACGTGCCGCTATTCTTAGAACATGGTTTGATTTAATCATTCAAAATCAACAAGACCTTGCCACCATAATGACGCTTGAACAAGGCAAACCTATTAATGAGGCACGAGGTGAAATCATTTATGGTGCCAGCTTTGTAGAATGGTTCGCCGAAGAGGCCAAGCGTGTCTATGGTGATACGATTCCAGCACCCAGCGCAGACAAACGGATCATTGTAATTAAACAGCCTATTGGTATTGTTGCAGCCATTACGCCGTGGAACTTCCCTCATGCAATGATCACACGAAAATGCGCTCCTGCCCTAGCCGCTGGCTGCCCTGTTATTATAAAACCAGCATCAGAAACCCCTTTTTCTGCTTTAGCCTTAGCCGAACTAGCCCAACAAGCGGGTATTCCAGATGGGGTCTTTAATGTTGTTACTGGTAAAGCGTCGGTTATTGGTGCTGAATTAACCTCAAATACTAGTGTACGAAAACTGACCTTTACTGGTTCAACTGAGGTTGGGAAAACACTGATGCGTCAATGTGCAGATACCATTAAAAAAGTGAGCCTTGAACTGGGTGGCAATGCACCGTTTATTGTTTTTGATGATGCCGACTTAGATGCCGCTGTTGAAGGCCTAATGGCTAGTAAATTTAGAAACACAGGGCAAACCTGTGTCTGCGCTAACCGTATTTTTGTTCAGGATGCGGTTTATGACCAATTTGCAGAAAAGCTAACTAATAAAGTTGAACAATTAATTATTGCGGATGGTATGAGTGAAACTGCCCAGCAAGGCCCTTTAATTAATCAGCAAGCCGTTGATAAGGTAAACGAGCATATCAATAATGCAGTTGGGTTAGGTGCATCGGTATTAACGGGTGGAAAACAACATGCTCTAGGTGGCCTGTTTTTTCAGCCAACCATATTAACCAATGTAACCACCGACATGCAGATCACACATGAAGAAACCTTTGGCCCCGTCGCACCCCTTTATCGTTTCCACGACGATCAACAAGCAATTGATTTAGCAAACGATACACCGTTCGGCTTAGCGGCTTATTTCTATTCTCAGAATATCAAACGAGTCTGGCGAACGGCAGAAGCACTAGAGGCTGGCATTGTTGGTATTAACAGCGGTATTGTTTCCACCGAAGTTGCACCGTTTGGTGGTGTTAAAGAATCAGGTATTGGCCGAGAAGGATCAAAATATGGTTTAGATGATTTTCTAGAAATGAAGTACCTCTGCTTAGGCGAAATGTAGAAGACCTATAGGATATCTTCTAGCTCTATCGTTAATGCTTGCCCCGAAATAAGCAATTCATAGAGGGAAATAGCCAGCGATAACAGCATTAATATCAAGCTAATGCAAAAAACAACTTTACCGATAAAAATTACATTAAAAAATATAAAAAACATCGAAGCAACACAAAAGGCAATACTTAGAACCCCTAAAATCTGCATCCAAATAATCAGCCTTATTCGTATTTTTAGGCTAATAATCTGGCGCTTTATGATATCTGCATTATTGTCATCAATTTTACCGTGTAAGCCACGAATCACAGACGCTATACCCATAAAACGATTCGTATAAGCCAAGAGTAATAACGAGATAGCTGGAAATAATAAAGCGGGTGTGGATAAATCCATATTAAAACCTTACCTTAAGTTTTAGTGAACATGACTACTTATAAATCAATAAGGCAATATTAGCTAATACACTTAATACCGCTAGGCCTTTCCAAAATTTTAACGGGTTACGTTCAATTAAGGGGATATTTTTTTGCTGGGTAAATTCTTTATTTGGATGTGCTAAATCATATAAAAATTCTGAAATTTCTTGGTAACGATACTCTGTATTCTTCGCCAGCATTTTCTTTAATGCACCATCAACCCAGTTCGGTATATCTTCTCTATATTGCCTTGCCGGAATATAGCTTGATTTAGCTAACGTCTTTTCGCTATATTTTTCACCATATGGAAAATGCCCCGTCAGCATTTCATAGGCTAATACCGCTAACGAAAAAGCATCTGATTGAGGCGTTGGTCTCAACCCCAAAAAATATTCTGGTGCAGTGTAATGCAGTGTTCCCAGCATATTCAAACGCTCAATTGGCGTTGTTATTTCTTCGACACCGGCTATTTTTGTTGATCCAAAATCAATAATTTTAACCGTGCCACTGTTATCAATAATGACATTTTCTGGCTTCAAATCTTGATGAATCATCTCTTTGTTATGGAAGGCTCTCAAGCCTTTTGAAAGCTGATCAAGAATTTCACGAACTGCTTGTATCGATGGCTCTGGGTTGTCTAACATCCATTGCCTTAGCGTTATCCCTTCCAAATATTCAAGCGCATAAAATAGAAACTGGCGCGGCCGTGTCTGCTCAACCACTTTAAGCACATGATTATTATTGAGCAGCTTGCCAACCCATTCTTCATGTACAAACATATCAAGATAGACTGGGTCATCTGCATAATTTGTTGATGGTGTTTTAAGCACCACCTTTTTCCCCGACTCTTCATCTGTAGCAAGGTACACTTGTGAACGCTCACTCGCATGAAGCTCACGCTCGATACGGTAACCATCGAGCTTCATACCAGTGTGTAGTTCGGGTGGAAAAGGCAACTCGGTTAACTTCCGGTAAACTTCTTGCTCGTCAACTTGAGGCAACTCATGAAACTGTACCAACTGACAGGTAACATTATCCGTACTACCGTTTTTAAGTGCGAGGGTGGTGATCTCTTTGGCTGCCCGATCTAAGTTTTCCGGATTAGCCAGCACTAACTCCACCATCTTTTTATCGCTAATAAACTCATGAACGCCATCTGTCGTCATCAGAAAAACATCAGATTCTTCTAATAGAAAATTCTGATAATCAATATCTAAATGAAGGTCAATTCCCATTGCGCGCGTCAAATAACTTTTGTCTTTTGACACCCAAATACTGTGATCCTTAGTACATTGCATTATTTCACCGTTTCTTATCCGGTAAATACGCGAATCACCTATATGGAAAAGATGTACCGTCGATGATTTAACAACCAAAGCACTAAGTGTCGTTGCCAAGGCTTTATGCTCAAGCTGGCTAGTCGCCCCTTGACCATACATCCACCGATTAGTGGCCATTAATACCTTTTGAATAGACGTCTTCACCGTCCACGAATCAGGCGTGCAATAGTAATCCGTCATTAAGCTTTTTACACTTGATTCACTGGCCAGCTTACCTTGATCACAACCACTGACACCATCGGCAATAACAGCAACAATTCCCTTATAATTTAACGCCTGCTCATCAGGCAATAACACACCAAAGCTATCTTGATTTTCATCTTTGATGCCTTGATCTGAATGTTGCCCGATACTGAGTAGTGCTGCTGGTTCTTTCATTAATTAAGTCTCTGATTAACTTTAAAATTAAGGTAACTATTCAGCATCCTGAGAGATATGCTTGTAACTGCTCAGATTGCTCCTAAAATTCGTCAATTCAAGGCGGAAAATGTGAGTTTACAAATGTAAATGATCATTTTCCAACGCAGAAGTGGCGAATTTTAGGGGTGAGCTGAATAGTTACAGATTAAGTTACATCAATTAATTGCACGGTGCCATCTTCAAGAACTTCGGCTGTTTGCCCGCTTGGCTCTCTTAAGAAAGTTAACATAAGCAGCAACACTAGGCCTGCAGTTCCGCCAATAACCATAAAAAATGCTTGAGTAGATACTAATGATAAAGCGGTTAAAAACACTAAGCCACCCACGTTGCCATAAGCACCAACCATACCGGCAATTTGCCCTGTCATCCTTCTTTGAATAAGTGGCACCATCGCATACACCGCACCCGAACCTGCTTTTGAAAACAAACCACAAACAATTGTTGCAGCAACGACGGTTATCACCGCCCATGATTCAGACACCTGCCCCAAAACAAAGAAGCTAACGGTAATCCCAGCGAATAAAATAACAAGGGTACGTTTTCTACCCACCCTATCACTCATTAAACCACCGCCTGGGCGAGCTATTAGATTCATAAAAGGGTAAATACCTGCTAATAAGCCTGCTGTGATTGGCGATAAACCGAACATATCAACATATAGCAGTGGCAACATAGAAACCAAAGCAAGTTCAGAACCAAAGGTGACTAGATAACCAAGATCTAATAAAGCTACTTGCCTAAACTCATAACGGAACATTTCTGGAGTTTGTTTAGTAAATACATCCTTATTAACTTTCACAATATGAGAGACTTGAAATAGATAAACCAGACCAACTGCAATATAGGCGGTTATTGTTAATTCTGTACTTAACCAGCCCATCCCAGAGGGTGATAACTTCCAAGCTAATAAAGCGAGCGCGCCATAAATTGGTGAACTCATAATAATATACAAAACAAGATCGCCTTTGCTACTTACTTCCATTCCACCTACTTTCTTAGGCTTAAAATAAGTTGACCCTTTAGGTGTATCGGTAACAGAAAAGTAATAAATCACACCATAGATAATGGCAATGACTGCGGTACTTGTCACCGCATAACGCCAGCCATCTTCGCCACCAAACCAAAGCGCTAAGGAAGGCAATAACATAGCAGCACCGGCCGAGCCAAAGTTGCCCCAGCCACCATAAATACCTTGCGCCACACCTGTTTGTTTAGCGGGGAACCACTCGCCAATCATCCGAATACCCACTACAAAACCAGCCCCAACAAAACCTAGCAGAAACCTAGCCAGTGCTAATTGTTGGAATGTTTGAGCCCATGCAAAAAACAAACATAATAAGCCTGAGATAACTAAAATACCTGAGAACATACGGCGTGGCCCATAGCTATCGACCAGCATCCCTACAACAATTCGAGCTGGGATGGTTAAAGCCACATTAAGAATTAAAAGTATCTTAACTTCTTGGCTTGTTAGGTCAAACACCTCTCGAATAATTGACATCAAAGGTGCGTGGTTAAACCACACCATAAAACTTATAAAAAAAGCAAACCAGGTGGTATGAAGTATCCTGATATTTCCTTTAAAGGAAAATAAGTTAAGACGGTTTGACATTAATAGCTCCCATTTATTTAAACAATTAATGGTGTTAGGCAATTGCTATGCCAAAGATAAAAAACCTTTCCCTAGCAAGGCTCCTCAAAGCTACACTTAGCCATAAATCATCTACAGACATCTTTCTGGTGCATCGCATCATATGACTCGCACCATATTAGGGCGTAACATTTATAGACTCTACGAAAAAAGGACTAAACAGATAATAACCATCAATTAAACAAGCACTTAAATTAATTCATTGCGGATTGGTATAGTTTCTGCATAAAATAACTGAATCAGTTAATTAGAGCATTTAATAATGGAACATAAAAAGAAAATAGTCGTTATTGGTAATGGCATGGTTGGACATAAGTTTATAGAAAACATTGTCAATCTAAACAATCAAGACAGCACAAGTCTTTATGAGGTAACCACTTTCTGTGAAGAAAATAAACTAGCTTACGATCGAGTTCACCTAACCTCTTATTACAGCGGTAAAACAGCTGAAGATTTATCTCTAGTCGCACCGAACTTTTATGAAGAGAACAATGTAACTGTTCATATTTCAGATAGAGCTAGCAGCATTGATCGTGATAGAAAAACCGTTACCTCTGAAAAAGGTATTACTGTTCCTTACGATATGCTTATTCTAGCCACAGGCTCATTTCCTTTTGTTCCCCCTATCCCTGGTCATGAAAGAGAAAACTGTTTTGTATACAGAACTCTTGATGACTTAGACGACATTGCAAAAGCCGGAAAAAATGCAACCGTTGGTACCGTTATTGGTGGTGGCTTACTGGGGCTGGAAGCTGCCAAAGCGCTAAAGGATTTAGGACTTAAAACGCATGTCGTTGAATTTGCGCCACGTTTGATGGCAGTGCAAATTGATGATGGCGCCGGCATTATTCTTAAAGAAAAAATTGAAGAATTAGGGGTCGATGTCCATACCCAGAAAAACACTAAAAGCATTACTGCTGGCGATAGCCATGTCCATAAAATGAGTTTTGCTGATGATACTGAAATCGAAACTGATATCATTCTATTTTCTGCTGGTATTCGCCCTCGTGACGATATTGCTCGTGATTGCGGACTAGCTTTAGGTCAACGTGGTGGCATTATCGTCAACAACCAGTGCCAAACATCTGATCCTGATATCTTCGCTATCGGTGAGTGCGCACTTTGGGATAACAAAATATTTGGTTTGGTCGCTCCTGGCTACCAAATGGCTCAAGTAGCTGCAGATACAATTACAGGCAAAGATAATGCCTTTAAAGGTGCCGATATGAGCACCAAGCTAAAATTAATGGGCGTTGATGTGGCCAGTATTGGCGACGCACACGCAACCACAGAAGGTGCCAAGGTATTTACCTATATCAACGGCCCTGAACAAGTTTATAAAAAAATTGTTGTTAACGAAGACAGTTCCCGCCTACTCGGTGCTGTGCTAATTGGTGATGCTGCTGATTACGGAAATTTATTACAACTAAAGCTCAATGATATTCCTTTACCTGAAACACCAGATGCGCTTATCTTGCCCCAACGCGATGGTGCCGTTACAGGTATTGGTGTTGAAGCTCTGCCAGATACCGCGCAGATCTGTTCTTGCTACGATGTAACAAAAGGTGATCTTTGCACTGCCATTTCTGATGGCGCAACAACTCTGGGTGCTTTAAAAGAATGCACTAAAGCGGCCACAGGCTGTGGCGGTTGTACTGCGTTGGTTGGCCAAGTACTAAACAAAGAATTAGAAAAAATGGGTGTTGAGGTGAATACTGATCTTTGCGAACATTTTGCCCATACTCGCCAAGACTTATATACCCTGATCCGCGTGAATGAGATCAAATCATTTGATGAGTTGCTTGAAAAACATGGTACAGGCCTAGGCTGTGAGATCTGCAAACCCACTGTAGGTTCAATTCTTGCCTCTTGTTGGAATGATTATATTCTTGAAGACAAGCATGCTGGTTTACAAGACACTAATGACCGCTATCTTGGTAATATCCAAAAGAATGGTACTTACTCAATTGTCCCTAGAATTGCTGGTGGTGAGATTACCCCTGACAAATTAATTGTATTAGGTGAAGTTGCTAAAAAATATAATTTATATACAAAAATCACCGGTGGACAGCGTGTAGATTTATTCGGCGCCCGCCTTGAAGAGTTACCAGAAATCTGGAAAGAACTTGTTGATGCAGGTTTTGAAACCGGCCACGCCTATGGCAAATCATTACGTACCGTAAAATCTTGTGTTGGTAGCACATGGTGCCGTTACGGTGTTGATGATAGCGTTGGTGCTGCAATAAACCTTGAAAACCGTTATAAAGGTTTACGTTCACCGCATAAAATTAAATTTGCTGTTTCTGGCTGTACGCGTGAATGTGCCGAAGCGCAGAGTAAAGATGTCGGTATTATCGCCACCGAAAAAGGCTGGAACCTTTATGTTTGTGGTAATGGTGGTATGAAACCTCGCCATGGTGACTTGCTTGCGACCGAACTTGATTACGCCACAATGGTTAAATATATCGACAGATTCTTAATGTTCTACGTTAAAACAGCGGATCGTTTACAACGAACAGCGCCGTGGATGGATAATTTAGAAGGTGGTTTAGACTATTTAAAAGAAGTTGTTATCAATGATTCTTTAGGTTTAGCCGAGCAATTTGAAAAAGAAATGGAACGTGTTGTCGACACTTACCAATGTGAATGGAAAACAACGGTTAATGATTCTGAAAAAGTTAAAGCCTTTAAGCCTTTTATTAATGCCAACACAGCCGATAGCAATATTGTCTTTGTAGATGAACGTGAGCAAATTCGCCCTGCGAATGAAGATGAACGTAAACAACTTGCAAACGCCTAGGATATAACCATGCAAACAGCAGAACAACAGAACCTAATTTGGCATGATATCTGTGCCATTAACGACATCCCAAATAACAGTGGGGTTGCGGCACTTATTGGTGAGCAACAAATAGCACTTTTCTCAGTTGGTAAAAATTCCCAACTATTTGCCATCGCCAACTATGACCCATTTAGTGAGGCCAATGTATTAGCTCGCGGGATTATCGGAAGTATTGGTGAAGCAATTGTTGTTGCTTCTCCTATTTATAAAGAGCACTTTGACCTGGCAACAGGGCAATGCATAGAAAACGAAGACGTTTCCATTGATGCATACCCTGTCCGCGTTGAAAATGAACGCGTATTCATTGGCCTAAAAAATTAGATTCAGGAGACCATCATGAGCCATACTTATTACACACTAAATGTTTTTACAGACACCCCTTTTCAAGGCGCACAAATCGCTGTATTTCCACATGCAGAAAAGATTGAAGAAAACTTATTACAAGTTATCGCCCAAGAATTAAATCTCTCTGAGACTGTTTTTATCTTTCCAGATAATGGCACCGATAGCTTTAAACTAAGAACCTTCTCTCCACAAAAAGAAATCGAGTTCGCAGGTCACCCTGTATTAGCAGCTGGCCATGTATTAGCTGAAACAGGTGATATTACTCTCAGTGCTGAGAACACCGCGATTACATTTAAGCAAAACAGTCAAAATTTAACCGTTAACCTTAGCAAAACAGATGATGGCACTTGCCCCGTGCAGTTCACCTTGCAAAGCAGCGCTGTTGTTGATCGTTATACACCAACCAAACAAGAAGTAGCCGCGTTTCTTTCTATCGATGAACACCATATCGGCTCAGGTGATTACCAAACCTTATTGGTTTCTTGTGGCTTACCCTATCTCGTTATCCCTGTTTCTTCACAAGAGATAGTCCGTAAGGCACGGCTTGATATTAAGGCATGGGATTTATCTAGTGCACCGGCAATGGCAATTCAAGAAATCATCTTATTCAGCCCTAGAACCGAATCATCTGAAACTAACTTCCATGCCCGAATCTTAGGCCCAACCATTGGCCAGCACGAAGATCCTCCAATTGGTTCTAGCATGCCTTCCTTTACAGGTTACCTGGCTTGGCATGAACATGTTCGCGAAGGAACACTTACCTTTACTATCGACCGTGGAACTAAAGCGACTCGCCGAAGTGTACTTAATATTGAAATGGACAAACGAGCTGATCGCGCATTAACGCTACGTGTTGAAGGCCAATCTGTATTAATTAGCAAGAACGAGCTATTGCCTAATTTCTAGGTAAATAAAGACAGACAGCAGTTTTAATAGAAACTCGGCAGCTTTGCTCGCCGAGTTTTTTATGCCGATAGAGTTCTTAAGGTTAAACAGTATCTCGAAATAAAGCTTCCGTTAAATCAAGATCCTGCTGTGTATTGATATTACTAAATACCTCTTTAATATCGGCACAATCTACTTCAACAATTGCCTGATCTTGATACCAGTTTATTAAACGTCGTCCTCCACCCTGCAAATAGACTTCTAGTGAATCTCGCTGACTTTTATGGAAGATAGCAAAGGTAGATTGAATTCGTTCCCCATCATGCGCTACAGCACATTTTCCTTCATTCAATAAGACAGCATCTATCAGCCGCTGCATCACATCAACACTTACTAAGGGCGCATCACAGGGCAGCACCAATAAGTAACCATCATCTATACTTGCCAAGCCTGCTTCTATGCCAGCGAGCGGGCCTAAACTGCCTGTCAGATTATCGCTAATGAGTGCATAGCCAAACTTTTCATAACCAACGCTATCATTAGTATTAATGAGGATGTCTTGCAATCTATTACCCATGCTTTCAAGCATAGCAACAACATAAGCAATCATTGGTTTATTTAAAAACGCTAACAATGCTTTTTTTTGTCCACCCATACGCCGTGCAAGTCCGCCCGCTAAAATAATAGCAGTGACCTGCTGGCCTTTCTCATGAGTTAGCATAAAAGTTCTAGCTCGTTTTGGCCCACAGCTTACTAAGATTAATCACCGCTAAAAAAACAAAGGCAACTAATGTCCAGGCAGGAATTGATAGCCCAATTAAGCTCCATAGGGTTTCTGAACATTCACCCGAGCCTTTTAATAACATAGGAATAGCATCCATGAGTGGGAAATTATCAACGATATAATCATAGCCTGGGCTACATTGAGGGATGGCATCTTGCGGAAGGTGTTGTAACCATAGATGACGAATAGAAACAGCACCACCTAATATCGCTGCTAAAAAACCCAACAATGCATAAAAAGCATTACCAACTCGGCTTGGGTTGTGGAGTGCCGACAATAAAAAAACTATCGCAACAGCTGAAACGCCCATCCTTTGAAGAATACATAAAGGGCAGGGTTCAAAGCCCTTATAAATTTGGAAATAAGCAATTGCAAAAACTATCATTGCTATTGACGCAATAAGGCCCAAAAGAGAGATTTTCCGTGCGGTTAAATTCATTGCTAATACCTTTAGTGACCTTAATATTAAGTAAGATTTTAGCATACCTGAAAAAGGTAACGATAAGGTGTCGGCATAAAAAAAGCGCTAGTAGCAAGCTACTAGCGCTTTCAAATAAAACTTATCTATCGTCAATTAGAAGTTAACTTCACCTTGAATCCAAAATTTGTCTTTATCAGATTTACCACTTATTGAATCACCACGCTCATAATTGGAATATTTAACAAGAACCTTGTAGTTTTTGCCAAATGATTTAACAGCCATTAAATCCAACTCATTACCATAGTCTGTGCTTGAATCTTCAGCCTCAAAATCATGGTATACAGCTACTAGCTTGATACCAGAAACTTTTGTGCTAAGGGTTAAGAAAGTATCTTCTAAACCATCATTTGGTGTCTTTAAGAACTGATCTGCCCAACCATTAAAAGCATGGTTAGTGCCTAAAGGTGTTTTGAAAGAAGCATCGGCTGTACCGTCATTACCTTGTTGCACTTCACGAGATAGCTTTGCAGTAATTCCAGCAAACTTAACGCCACCTTCTAACAGATAATAATCTGCATCTTCACCACTTAAACCTGCACGATCAATATCTTGTTGTGCATATTCAGCGGTATACAGTACAGATAGATTATCAGTTGCTTTGGTAGAACCATTAAAGCGTAAACCCAAGGTATCACGATCTGTTGCACCAGACTTTGCCACATCAATAAAATAGCCATAGGCTGTAATATCACCAAAAGGCAGGCCTGAATATTTCACGTTAAATACTGGTGCATCTGCTTCTAGGTGAGCCCCTGTAATTCCGTGAACATCATTAACATAACTTAAGATAATTTGAGTATCTTCAATCGATGTATTAACAACCGTTAGCGCATCATAGGTTTGTTCATTTTGGCGCCAACCAACATTACCAATAAAACGAGCATTATCAAGAATAATTCTTTGACGACCCCATTTAATCAACGTGTTATCAAAACCTGAGTAAGAAATCCATGCTCTGTTAAGTTCATTATTATCTGGATCAGCGATAACAGAATAGTTGCCACGATCAGACCCTGAGTTAAGAGTTAGATCATTATAATCACGGTCACCTAATGCTGTTGTAGACTCAAGCTCTGCATAGCCTTTAAAGCCATTAAAATCTGGCGTTAAATAACCTAAGCGCGCTCTTACTGTTAATGCATCGGCATCTTTTGATCCTGAACTATCATTTACATCTTCATAACGAAGGCGTGCATTAAAGTTGATTTTGCCCATTTCAGGTGCAATTAAAAATGCTTCATCCGCTTGAACTGCTGATGCAGCAAACGTTAGGGGAACTGCAATTGAAACTGCAGCCGCTAATTTACTAATTTTCATATCTTTTCCTTTTCTTAAAAAATTCTCTAAACAGTTATTATATAACGATATTTTCGTCACTAAAGCCAATGTTAATACCTTCAATATCTGCTTTTTCAACCAGTGTATGGATAAAAGCTTGAATTGAAAGCTGTGACGCTCTCTGAGTTAAGTATTGTTTTATTTTCTCTTCAACCATCGGGTAAGCAAGCTGTGTGCCATCGATTTTCTTATTAACACGAACCACATGAAAACCATAACGACTTTCAATTGGGCTACCAGCCAAACCTTCACTTAAGCGTGTCAGTTGTTTTTCAAATTCTGGCACGGTTTGCCCTTTGCCAATTTGCCCAAGCGAACCACCTGTTTCTTTAGATGGGCAAGCAGAATATTGCCCTGCTAATACAGCAAATTGCGATACATCTGGCACCAATTGCTCAATGATAGATTCAGCTTTAACTCTTGCTTGTTGCCGACCTTCAATATCATCTTCTGGTACAGCTAATAGAATATGGTCAACTTCCATCAATACGTCTGTTTTGAAACGTTCAGTATTATTATCAAAATAACGGCTACAGTCTTCTTCTGATGGACTCTCAAAAACACTATTATCACTAATCAATTTCTGAATAGCAGCCTCTTCATCATTTGCAGCTTCTTCTCCTGCCTCATTGATTAGAAGTTGACGTATAACCAGCGCCTGACCAGCTTTTTGTAACGCCGATTCAAACGTGCCTGCCTGATGATATTGCAACTCTTGTGCATACTCTGTTTCATCAATAGCAACACCATTTACACGTATTTCTGGTAATGGTTTACTTTCTGGGCCTTTCGGCGCTGAACAACAATCACTCATAATTTCCTCTTAACGCTGTCTAACGATTTGATAGCGACGACCTAAATACCAAATCGGTGCACTGATAATATGAACCAAGCGAGTAAATGGGAATACTAGCAACATGGTTAAACCAACAAACACATGTAACTTATAAAGTATGTGAACTGATTCTATCGCTTGCGTTGCATTTGTAACTTGGAAAGTCGCCACGCTTTGGGCCCAAGTAGCCAATAGCACCATTACCGAGCCATCCATATGTGAACTTGAAACGATGATGGTTAGTAGACCTAAGACTAGCTGAACAAGTAATAACACTAAAATAAAGATATCGGACGTACTTGATGTTGCGCGAACCCGCTCATCTGTCAAACGGCGTTTTAATAACATGACCATTCCAACCAAACACATTATCCCAAAAAAGCCACCACTCACCATCGCCATTAGCTGCTTATCTTGTGTGCTAATAAAATAATGGTAAATCGACTCAGGCATCAATAAGCCTATAAAGTGTCCAAAAAAGATAAAGATGATTCCTACATGGAACAGATTACTTGCAAGCCTCATATCCTTGGTTCGAAGCATTTGGCTTGAACCCGCCTTCCACGTATAAGGTTCACGATCAAAACGAATCCAGCAAGCCACAATAAAGGTAAGCGTTGCAATATAAGGATAAATCCCAAAAAGTACTGTATTTAAATATGACATTTGTTTCTCCTTAAATGGCTGTTAACTAGCTGCGTTAACAGTTTTTTTAGACCATGTAATAGGTGTTTCAGGAATAGACTGGGCTGAATAACCACCGTTGCA
>Ga0209081_1000635_pt1 | contig 21232 bp, 21 predicted proteins | sample GOMGulsemesocosm_4_FD_184636 | JGI IMG/M metagenome (GOLD analysis project Ga0209081, IMG submission 184636) | Methane-oxidizing microbial communities from mesocosms in the Gulf of Mexico - GOM15B Gulf of Mexico (SPAdes) (version 2) | ecosystem: Environmental > Aquatic > Marine > Cold seeps... | reverse complement strand
ACTTATCAGATGATAGGTGATTTTATTCGTGCATAAGTATAGGTTGTGTTTAGGGGACTTTAGTCACCTAAACACGATTCTAAATTACTCTAAATACTACTATGTTATTACATTATTACGTTAGTACGTTATTTACCGTTACTCACTACTTGCCGTGTCATGGGTAATTGAATCCAATACTTCTTTTGCGGCACGAAAAGCTTCTTGTGTGGCAGGCACACCGCAATATACTGCACTATGCAAAAGTACCTCACGGATTTCCTCTTGACTCGCTCCATTGTTTAACGCGCCTCGAATATGTCCTTTTAACTCTTGCGGTGCTTTCAATGCGGTTAGCATTGCAATAGTGACTAAACTACGCGTTTTTAGATCAATACCGCCACGTTGCCAAGTAGAGCCCCAGCCATGGTCGTTAATATACGCTTGCATAGGTTGATTAAAGTCATCAACATTTGTTAATGCACGATCAACAAATGCATCTCCCATCACTTGACGGCGAATTTTTTCTCCGCTACTAATTGTCATATTTTTTCCTAACAAAAATTATTGTGCTGTCCAAGCGCCATCCATAGGTAAAGAGGCACCCGTAATACTGCTAGCACTGTTGCTGCATAAGAATAAAATAAATTCACCTATTTTACGAGGTTCCATCATTTCAGGTAGAGGTTGCTTAGCGGTAACTAAATTATACTTTGCTTGTTCGAAACTAACATTTTGATCTTCAGCTATCGCCTCTATTTGGCTATTAATTAACGGTGTATCAACCCAACCTGGACAAATCGCATTGACGGTAATGCCTTTTTCTGCATTTTCTAGTGCGGCTACTTTCGTTAGACCAATAAGACCATGTTTTGCGGCGACATAAGCGGCTTTATTTTTTGAAGCAACCAATCCATGTACCGAGGCAATATTAATAATACGTCCCCAATTATTGTTTTTCATACTTGGTAGTACTTTTTGAATAGTATGAAAAGAGGCTGTTAAATTAATAGCGATAATGGCATTCCATTTGCTTTCAGGAAATGTATCAACTTCTTCTGTATGTTGAATGCCCGCATTATTCACTAGAATGTCAATACTACCCATGGTTTCAACTGCTCTGCTCATCAAGTCACTAATCGCTTCAGCTTTCATTAAATTAGCATCATCAAACAAAGTTTTGATTTGGTATTTATCAGCAAACTCTAACGCCAACGCAATACCTTCATCTTTATCCATTAAGCCATGCAAAACCAAGTTGATCCCTTGTTCTGCTAATACATGAGCGGCTGCTAAGCCAATACCGCTAGTTGACCCTGTGATAAGAGCTGTTTTGCCTTTTAACATAGTATTCTCCAAAGTTTTAATTTATAAGTTATTACTGTCAAGTGTTTACCTATTAATGTCAATGATCTAAAGCAACCGACAGTAATATAATTTACAATTTTATTTTAGTCATTATTCGCATTATAACTTTCTGATATGATCCAATTATATTTAAAAAAAGTCATTTTATTAAGCTATGTACTCATTAATAATTGTTATACTTTTAATAATATGATTTAAAACCGAAAATTGACGGGCGACTTTAATCGCCAAATCAAACGCTCAGGCAAATAAATCTGCCTTTACAACACATTAACAATAATTAAAGCCAGCAAAACCTTTAATTAAAGTCGGAACCGTAAATCCATGTCTGCTATTGCCGAGCAAATTGCTCAAGAACTCAATGTAAAAAAATCTCAAATCAGTGCTGCTATTTCTCTATTAGATGATGGAGCAACAGTCCCTTTTATTGCTCGTTATCGTAAAGAAGCCACTCAAGGTTTAGATGATAACCATTTACGCGCACTACTGACGCGATTAACTTATTTACGCGATTTAGAAGCGCGTCGGCAGGTTATTTTAACCAGTATTAAGCAACAAAATAAGTTAACAACAGAATTAGCTAAGCAAATTAATGATGCCGATAATAAAACCCGTTTAGAAGACTTGTATTTACCCTATAAGCCTAAGCGTCGTACAAAAGGGCAAGTTGCTATAGAAGCCGGCTTAGAGCCACTGGCTAATAGTTTATTTAATAACTGGCAGCTTAACCCAGAGCAAGAAGCGCAAGCTTATTTAGATAATAAGGCAAATTCAAATACGGGTTTTTCTGAAGTGAAATCGGTACTTGATGGCGCTAGTTCAATTTTAGCTGAGCGTTTTAGCGAGGACGCTAATTTATTGCAAAAACTCCGTAACCATATACTCAAACAGGCTCACTTGACGAGTAAGGTTGTTAAAAACAAAGAAAAATCTGCCGCAAAATTTCGTGATTATTTTGAACATAGCGAAAAATTAAAGACAGTACCATCACATCGCATGCTTGCTATGTTACGCGGTCGCAACGAAGGCTTTCTACAGCTAAAAATTGATGTTGATCCGAATCAAGAAAAAACCGCTGTTTCCAGTGCAGAACAAATTATTAGCGAACATTTAACCTTACGATTAACGAAGCAAGCGGCAGCAGACTTTTTAACAAGCACTGTACGTTTAGCATGGAAAACAAAATTAAGTGTTAGTTTAAGCAGTGAGTTATTAGCACAACTGAGAGAACAAGCGGAGTTACAAGCAATAAAAGTTTTTTCAACAAATTTATCTGACTTATTAATGGCAGCCCCAGCAGGTGCAAAAGTTACCCTTGGTTTAGATCCTGGCTTACGCACAGGTTGTAAAGTTGCCATTATTGATGCCACAGGTAAACTTTTACATACCACCACTATTTTTCCTCATGCACCACAAAATAACTGGGATAAATCGGTTAGAACCTTAGTCAATATTTGTCGCCAGCATAAAGTGAAACTTATCGCTATTGGTAACGGTACTGGCTCCAGAGAAAGTGATAAATTAGTTGCAGATGTTATCGCACAGTTTGACTCTACTACTTGTTTAGAAAAACCTAAAAAAATGATAGTTTCAGAAGCAGGGGCTTCCGTTTATTCTGCCTCTGAGTTTGCGGCTAATGAATTTCCTGATTTGGATGTTTCATTACGCGGCGCAGTATCTATTGCAAGGCGTTTACAAGATCCGCTAGCAGAATTGGTTAAAATTGATCCTAAGGCTATCGGTGTTGGTCAATATCAACATGATGTTAGTCAAAGTCAACTTAGCCAAACTCTTGATGATGTTGTTGAAGATTGTGTAAATGCGGTAGGTGTTGATCTTAATTCTGCTTCTGTGGCACTGTTAACCCGTGTAGCGGGGTTAAACAAAACCATGGCGAATAACATTGTACAATTTCGTGATGAACAAGGCGCTTTCACTAATCGAAAACAGCTGAAAAAAGTAGCTCGCCTTGGACCAAAAGCATTTGAACAAGCGGCAGGATTTTTGCGTATTAAAGGAGGCGATAACCCTCTAGATCAATGTGCTGTTCACCCTGAAACCTATCCAATTGTAGAAAATATTATTAAACAACTTAATATTGATAGTCTTAGCTTGTTAAATAACCCTGAACAATTACAACAAATCAATATCAGTGAGTTAGCGACCGATCAATTTGGTGAAGTAACTATTAAAGATATCATTACAGAGCTTACAAAACCAAACCGAGATCCAAGACCTGAATTTAAAACAGCTACCTTTGTTGAAGGTGTTAATAGCATTGCTGACTTACAAGTAGGTATGATATTAGAGGGTATAGTGTCTAATGTTGCTAATTTTGGTGCTTTTGTCGATGTTGGTGTTCATCAAGATGGTTTAGTACATATTTCTTCGATAACTCATAAATTTATTAAAGATCCACGAGAGCTAGTTAAAGCGGGTGAAATAGTAAAAGTAAAGGTGACAGAAGTTGATGTTGCTCGTAAACGTATTAGCTTAACCATGCGCTTAGATGAGCAGATTTCAGATGTTAATCCTAAAACTGAAAGCTATAAGCAAAATACACAACAAAACACACCAAAATCTAAAAAGCCTTTAAAAGCTAAAAAAGTAGAAAATGCAGTGATGGGTAACGCTTTTGCCGATGCTTTTGCTAAATTAAAAAAATAATAACTATTATTGTAAATAAATAGTTGACGATACAAACAAGAATGATTATCATTACCTTGTTGGTTGAGACAAGTGAATGCTCTCTCAATTGTTTTAACTAACAGCAAGGCAAAACTTAGTGATTATGCTTCAGGACACATAATCACTAAGTTCCTTCTTTGTATTTTGATTAAATTGATTTCTTTGAGTTAACTCGATTAAAAATTTTTGATGTTTTAGCCAGTAGTTATTTTAACTACTGGCTTTTTTTTGCTGTTTTTTTGCTGTGTTATTTACGTATTATGAGTAAAAATCAACCTTAGTGCGCTATCTTTAATATTATTAGGGTATATCTAGACTAAAGCACGAAGCGAGTAAAAACTTAAAGGTGGCAGTGCAATAATTTTTGATCTAATGCAAATATGTTCGAGTTTATCGCAAGGTAAAAGTAAATATATGATCATTCTGAATAGTCTAAAAACACCAATAACAGCATTACTTTAAACTGAAGGAGTAATATTCCCTACAAACACAGCTATATACTTACATAGAATGCTATAAGACGCTCTGAGAGACGAAACTAGGAACGAGTAAAGCATTCATTTATTGATCAATAGTGTTACTATGCCCAAAGCTATTCAACAAGCACATATATACCCAAGCCATCTCTATATGTAGGGTTCAGCTGGAATTATAAACGTTTTTAAGCAAGGCTTTTATTAAAGATAATAGATGAGTAAAATGGAAACTTTTAAAAAAATATACCTGCGGGCTTGTGAAAGAAAAGGCGGTGAACAACCCTTATTAAAGTTATTAAGTAAATTTACCCTTGATGATAACTTACACTTAATCACTGATGATAGAATTTTATCAGCGTTGACCAAGCAAGTTTTTAAATCTGGTTTTGTTTGGCGTGTTGTAGAAAATAAATGGCTAAACTTTGAAGATATTTTTTTTAACTTTAATATTGAAAAGATATTAATGATGCCAGAAGAAATGTTAGAACGAAAAGCTGCAGATCCTAAAATAATTCGTAATTATAATAAAGTCAAAACTATAAAAGCTAATGCACAAATGCTTTTTGAATACAAAACTGAACATCAGCACTCTTTTGCTAAACTGATTGCCGATTGGCCTACTACCGATATCATAGGTTTGTGGGCTTATTTAAAAAAACACGGTCAACGCCTTGGTGGCAACACAGGGCCTTATGCTTTACGCTTACTAGGCAAAGACACGTTTATATTAAGTTCAGACGTTGAAGCCTACCTTAGAGCGCAAAAAATCATTGATGGTGGCTTACAAAGTAAAAAAAGTTTAACGGCAATTCAAACGTATTTTAACCAACTTCAACAAGAGTCGGGGTATACGCTTACTCAGTTAAGTCGTTTAATTGCTTTTTCCAGCGGCGACAACTATGTTCAAATAAACGGCGAAAATTGAGCAAACATAATGACTGAATCACCTTATCAAAATATTGCTGTTGCCTATGACGATACTATAGATAATGAGCGCAGTAAGTTAGTCGCTAAAAAATGGAACTTTAACTATATTGGCGATGCTGCATCAGCTAAGAATTATACAAAACTAGCGTTTTTATTACAGTTTAACCAACAAGTCTTAGAGCTATTAAAATTAGACGAACCCAAGCTAGGTGGTATCAAAGTAGATTTTATTGAGGGCGCTACAGCTCATCGACGTAAATTTGGTGGTGGACGCGGACAGGATATTGCAAAAGCTATTGGTTTAAAACATGGTTTTACACCTCACGTACTTGATGCCACCGCAGGTTTAGGTCGAGATGCTTTTGTGCTTGCTAGCTTAGGTTGCCAAGTAACCTTGATGGAACGCATGCCAGTCGTTGCTGCACTGCTTGATGATGGTTTAGATCGCGCTAGACTTAATAACGAAGTAAATGAAATAATACAGCGCATGCAGCTAGTACACTCTTCATCTATTGAAAGTATGAATTTAACTCAAGATGTTGATGTGGTTTACCTTGATCCTATGTATCCACATCGTGAAAAATCAGCGGCAGTGAAAAAAGAAATGCGTGTGTTTCAATCACTTGTTGGCGAAGATTTAGATGCCGACAACTTACTAAAGCCCGCTCTGAATTTAGCCAAGTATCGTGTGGTAGTAAAACGGCCTAGTTACGCACCACCTTTAGCAAACATTAAACCTTCAACCAGTATAAAAATGAAAAAAAATCGCTTTGATGTTTATGTTAATCAAGCTATTCCAAAAATTTAGCGGTTTAGCGGTACAGTTGATATATAGTTACAAACTTTCTTAATCCAATAGTTAACCAAAAGAGGCAGACCATGTTAAAACCAAAAATGGTAGAACAACTTAACCAACAAATTAACCTTGAATTTTATTCATCAAACCTATATTTGCAAATGAGTGCTTGGTGTGAAGAAAAAGGTTTCGAAGGTGCTGCAGAGTTTCTGCGTCAACATGCATCTGAAGAAATGGATCACATGACACGCCTTTTTACCTATATTAGCGAAACAGGTGCATTACCTATTTTAGGTGCTATTGAGGCGCCACCTCATGAATTTAACTCACTCGGTGATATTTTTGAAAAAACTTATCAGCATGAGTGTTTAATTACTGAAAAAATTAACAAATTAGCGCATGAGGCTTTTAGTAATCAGGATTACTCTACTTTTAACTTTTTACAATGGTATGTTGCTGAGCAGCATGAAGAAGAAACGCTGTTCAAAAGTATTTTAGATAAAATTAACCTTGTAGGTCATGATGGACATGCTTTGTTTTTTGTTGATAAAGATTTAGCTGAAATGGCAAAAAATGGTTCAAGTAGCGTAATGACAGGTGTTCAAGCTTAAACAATGACTTTATTCACTACAGATGTTTTGGTGATAGGTGCTGGCGCTGCGGGCTTAATGTGCGCTGCCACTGCCGGTTACCGATATAAAAAAGTAACTGTTATTGATATGGGTAAAAAGCCCGCTAGAAAAATTTTAATCAGCGGTGGTGGCAGGTGTAATTTCACTAATCAAAATGCTCAACCAAATAACTACCTTTGTAAAAATCCACACTTTGTTAAATCAGCACTAAGCCGTTTTAGTGCTGATGACTTTATTGAATTAGTTGATCGTCATGGTGTTAGCTACCACCATAAAACACTAGGACAGCTATTTTGTGATAATAATGCTCAAGATATTGTAGATCTATTACTAACAGAGTGTGATTGGGCTGGAGTGAATATTGATCTTCGTACAGAAGTGCTTTCAGTCGAAAAAAATCAAACGGGTTACTTAGTTAAAACTAATCTAAAAACCTACCAGTGTCAGTCATTAGTGGTTGCCTCTGGTGGCTTAACTATGCCTAAACTTGGTACTTCCCCTATTGGTTATAAAATTGCCGAACAGTTTGGTTTAAGTGTATTACCCACTAGCGCAGCATTAGTACCTTTTACGCTACATGATCACGACAAAAAACGTTTTGATGGTTTATCAGGTATTAGTATAGATTGCATCGTCAGCAGCGAAGAGGGTGCTAATTTTCGTGAAAATATTCTTTTTACTCATAGAGGTTTATCAGGCCCTGCTATATTACAAATATCTTCATATTGGCGAGCAGGGGAGTCTATTACACTCAACTTATTACCAGAGCAAAACTTAACTGGTTTACTCAACGAGTGGCGAATCAACCAGCCGCAAAAATCATTAAAAAACTTATTATCAACATTATTACCAAAGCGCTTTATCGAGGTGCTAGTAAATGAAGGCATTGTTGTAGATAAAGCTGTTAACCAACTCAATCATAACGAAATAACTCAACTGGATGATGCTATTTATGCTTGGAAAATCAAACCTAATGGCACAGAAGGTTTTAGAACTGCCGAAGTTACTTTAGCAGGTATAGATACCGATGAAATATCATCAAAAACTTTTGAGGCAAAGCGCAGCAAAGGTTTGTATTTTATTGGTGAAGTGGTTGATGTGACAGGTCATTTAGGTGGTTTTAATTTTCAGTGGTGCTGGTCTAGTGGTTGGGCGTGTGGACAAGCTGTCAATTAATAGCAACTGAAATAACACGGGTTTCCCCTTACATATAAACTAAAAACGCGTTATTACTATGAAGTAATAACGCGTTTATATTTATACACTAAAATGTTTAGGTTGATTATTAAGCGTGAATAAAATAAATCCTCACTTATTATCAATACATTAGCTTTTTTTGTTAGTGGCTTGAATAACGCGTAATTGCGCTACTGCACGAGCTAATTCAGCAGCAACCGCAGCATAATCAACATCAGCGCCATGAGCGTTCATATTTTCTTCTGCACGTTGTTTAGCTGCTAAGGCCGCTTCTTCGTTCAAATCATCTGCACGTGTTGCTATATCAGCAAGGACGATAATTTGATTTGGCTGAACTTCTAACATACCACCTGAAAGATAGATAATTTCTTCGCTACCATCTTCTTTAGTGATTAATGCCATACCAGGTTTTAGTGAGGTCAATAAAGGTGCATGACCAGGCATAATACCTAACTCACCTTCACTACCTGTGATCTGTAATGATTTAATGCTACCCGAAAATAAACTTTCATGTGCACTAACAACATTTAGATTTACAGTAAATAATGCCATTTGCTTTACCTCTATTGCTGTTAACAAGTTGTCTTATTTTTACTGTAGGAGAGGGTTTAATTTTGATTTGTTAAAAAATCGCGGTTAAAACCACTCCTACAAGTATAATTACATCTTGCTAGCTTTCTCTACGGCTTCTTCGATACCGCCAACCATGTAGAATGCTTGCTCAGGTAAGTCATCGTATTCACCCGCTAAAATACCTTTAAATCCAGCAATAGTGTCTTTTAATGAAACATACTTACCCGGTGAACCTGTAAATACTTCAGCAACAAAGAACGGCTGAGATAAGAAACGTTGTATCTTACGTGCACGAGATACTGTTTGCTTATCTTCTTCAGATAACTCATCCATACCTAATATGGCGATGATATCTTTAAGTTCTTTATAACGTTGTAATACTGATTGTACCGCACGAGCAATATCATAATGCTCTGTACCAACCACTAATGGATCTAACTGACGTGAAGTTGAATCTAGTGGATCAATTGCTGGGTAAATACCTAACTCAGCAATAGAGCGTGAAAGTACGATTGTTGCATCTAAATGCGCAAAGGTAGTTGCAGGGCTTGGATCGGTCAAATCATCTGCAGGTACATATACCGCTTGAACTGAAGTGATTGAACCTTTATTGGTTGAAGTAATACGCTCTTGTAATACACCCATTTCTTCAGCAAGTGTTGGTTGGTAACCAACCGCTGATGGCATACGACCAAGTAATGCTGATACTTCAGTACCCGCAAGTGTATAACGGTAGATGTTATCTACGAAGAATAATACGTCACGACCTTCGTCACGGAATTTTTCAGCCATAGTTAAACCAGTCATAGCAACACGTAAACGGTTTCCAGGAGGCTCGTTCATCTGACCATAAACTAACGATACTTTATCAAGTACATTAGAATCGTTCATCTCATGATAAAAATCATTACCTTCACGAGTACGCTCACCAACACCAGCGAATACTGAGTAGCCACTATGTTCGATTGCGATATTACGGATAAGTTCCATCATGTTTACTGTTTTACCAACACCAGCACCACCGAAAAGACCTACTTTACCACCCTTAGCGAATGGACAAACTAAATCGATTACTTTGATACCTGTTTCTAACAATTCGTTAGACATGGCTTGTTCTGCGTAAGCTGGTGCTTCACGGTGAATAGACCAACGGTCTTTTTCGCCAATAGGGCCAGCTTCATCAATAGGCTCACCAAGTACGTTCATGATGCGACCTAAAGTCTCAACACCAACAGGAACTTGAATATTTTTACCTGTGTTTTCTACATTCAGACCACGACGCAAACCGTCTGAGGTACCCATTGCGATAGTACGTACAACACCGCCACCAAGCTGCTGTTGAACTTCAAGTACTAAACCTTCTAGGTTACCTTCGGTTACTTTTAATGCGTCATATACCTGAGGTACGGCATCTTGTGGAAATTCAACATCCACAACTGCGCCAATGATTTGGACGACTTTACCTGTACTCATGTTTATTCCTCTTAATTTAAGCTAACTTGCATTCTGCATGGCTAGCTTGTCGTTAAATTACGAAAACGTTTATGTTTTACTCGCTAAAGTAAAACAAGTTACTCTTTAACCAACCGCAGCTGCACCCGCAACGATTTCACCCAATTCTTGAGTGATCGCTGATTGACGTGCCTTGTTGTATATCAATTGTAAATCATCAATCAAGTCACCAGCATTATCTGTTGCAGCTTTCATGGCTACCATACGGGCAGCTTGTTCACAGGCTAGGTTTTCAACCACACCTTGGTATACTTGCGATTCAACATAACGAACCAATAATTGATCTAACAATAAGTTAGCATCAGGTTCGTATATGTAATCCCAACGATGTTTAATTTCATCATCGTCAGATTTAGGTAAAGGTAATAACTGATCAATTGTTGGTTCTTGCGTCATTGTGTTAACAAATTTGTTATACACAACAAACAATCTATCAATTTCACCGTCATCATAAGCTTTAAGCATAACCTGTACACTACCCACTAAGTCGGTAAGTGACGGGCTATCGCCTAAGCCAGATATTTGTGCTGTGACTTTAGCGCCCATATTATTGAAAAACGAAGTAGCTTTAGCACCAACTACCGCAAATTCAACTTCAGCTTCTTGATTCTGCCATTTAGCAGCTTCAGCGAGCACTTGTTTAAATAAGTTAATATTTAAACCACCACACAAACCACGATCTGTTGATACAACAATATAGCCAACGCGCTTAACTGGACGCTCATCCATATATGGATGACGATATTCCAAGTTACCAAGCGCAATATGACCGATCACGTGACGTATATTTGTCGCGTATGGACGAGAGGCTGCCATACCTTCTTGTGCTTTGCGCATTTTAGACGCGGCAACCATTTCCATAGCATTTGTGATCTTTTGAGTGTTTTGTACACTCGCAATCTTGGTTTTTATTTCTTTACCAACGGCCATGACTCTTTCTCCAAAAAAGGTTACTAATCAACTCTTACCAGGTTTGTGTCGACTTGAAAGATTCAAGTGCTGACATTAAACTCGCTTCGATGTCTTTATTATAGTCACCTGATTCGTTAATCGTAGCCATAAGCTTAGCTTGATCACTATTCATGTAAATATGTAACGCATCTTCAAAGTCATTAACTTTGTTAATAGCAACATCATTCAAGAAACCTTTTTCTGCTGCAAATAATGATGCGGCAGTTTCAGCTACTGATAGTGGGCTATACTGTTTTTGCTTCATTAATTCAGTTACACGTTGACCATGCTCTAATTGAGCACGTGTCGCGTCATCTAAATCTGAGGCAAATTGAGCAAATGCGGCTAATTCACGATATTGTGCTAATGCTAAACGTATACCACCACCTAATTTCTTGATGATTTTAGTTTGCGCAGCACCACCAACACGAGATACTGATAAACCAGCATTTACCGCAGGACGAATACCTGAGTTGAATAAATCAGACTCTAAAAATATTTGACCATCAGTAATTGAAATAACGTTCGTTGGTACGAATGCAGATACATCACCCGCTTGCGTTTCAATAATAGGTAATGCAGTTAAAGAACCTGTTTTACCTTTTACTTCACCGTTAGTAAATTTTTCAACGTAGGCTTCGTTTACACGAGCAGAACGTTCTAATAAACGACTATGAAGATAGAAAACATCACCTGGGTATGCTTCACGACCTGGCGGACGACGAAGTAATAATGAAATTTGACGATAAGCAACAGCTTGCTTAGACAAATCATCATATACGATCAACGCATCTTCACCGCGGTCACGGAAGTATTCACCCATAGAACAACCAGAGTATGGTGCTAAGTATTGTAGTGCAGCAGCTTCAGAAGCAGAGGCAACAACAACAATAGTATTTGATAATGCGCCGTGCTCTTCTAGGCTACGCACTACGTTTGCAACAGTAGAGGCTTTTTGGCCAATTGCTACATAAATACTTTTAATACCTGTGTTCTTTTGGTTGATAATGGCATCTAGTGCAATCGCTGATTTACCGATTTGACGGTCACCAATGATTAATTCACGTTGACCACGACCAATTGGGATCATAGCATCAATTGATTTAATACCAGTTTGTACTGGTTGATCAACTGACTTACGTTCGATAACACCCGGTGCAACAACTTCTACAGGAGAGAAGCCATCATTTTCAACTGGGCCTTTGCCATCAATTGGTTCACCTAAAGTGTTTACTACGCGACCCAATAAGCCACGACCTACAGGTACTTCCAAAATACGGCCAGTACCTTTTACTTTTTGTCCTTCAGCTAGATCCGCGTACGGACCCATAACTACCGCGCCGACCGAATCACGGTCTAAGTTTAATGCGATAGCAAAACGGCTGCCAGGAAGTTCGATCATTTCACCTTGCATTACATCAGCAAGGCCATGAATACGAATAATACCATCAGTTACAGAAACGATAGTACCTTCGTTGCGAGCTTCGCTGACAACGTCAAACTGTTCAATACGATTTTTAATCAGTTCAGCGATTTCTGTGGAATTCAGTTGCATGCTCTGTTCCCTTATTTAATCAGTGCTAGGATTGTAATATTTGCGTTAAACGGTTCAATTTACCTTTAGTAGAACCATCTATAACCATATCACCCGCTTGAATTATCAAGCCTGAAATAATGGTTTTGCTAACTTTACAATTGAGCTTTACTTTACGTGCTAAACGCTTTTCAAGCGCGGCGCTTAATGCTTGTGTTTGTTCTGCTTTTAATTCAACAGCAGAAGTAACGTCAACATTCACAGTTTTTTCATGTTCAGCTTTTAATTCACAAAACTGTTCTAAAATCTGTGGTAGCGCCAGCAAGCGATGATTTTCAGCCAATAACTTTAAAAAGTTTTGGCCTTTGCTGTCAACTTGCTCACCACAAACATTTAAAAATAATGTTGTAGCTTGCTCAACCGAAACACCACCGCTAAGGTAGGTTTGGATTGTGTCGTCTCGAGAAACTTGTGCAGCAAAAGTCAATTGTTCTAACCAACTTTCAATAACATTAGCTTCTATAGCAAAGTCAAACGCTGCTTTAGCGTAAGGACGAGCGATAGTTGTCAATTCTGACATACGCGTACTCCCCTTAAAGCTCAGCGACGAGTTTGTCTAAGATGTCGCTATGTGCAGCAGCATCTATTGAACGCTCAAGAATTTTCTCGGCACCCGCTACTGCAAGAATGGCCACTTGTTGGCGTAATTCTTCTTTAGCACGGTTACGTTCAGTTTCTATTTCTGCATGACCAGAAGCTAAGATTTTTTCTTTCTCAACTTGTGCTTTACCAGCAGCTTCGTCAACAATTTTAGCTTCATGCTTTTTAGCAGCATCGACAATAGATGCAGCTTGGCTTTTAGCTTCTTTTAGTTGAGCAACAGCTTTTTCTTGAGCAAGCTCAAGATCTTTTGCAGCACGGTCTGAAGCAGCAAGTCCGTCAGCAATAGTTGCTTGACGACCTTCGATAGCTGCCATTATTGGCGGCCATACAAACTTCATACAGAAAATTACAAATACGACAAATGCAATTAATTCACCAATAAGTGTGGCATTAATGTTCATTTGTGTACCTCCTAATTAGTTATTCGTTAAAAATTTTTAATCTTAATTTATAATTAAGCTAAAACGAATAACATGTATAAACCAATCGCAACACCGATCATCGCGATAGCATCAATAAGACCCGCTACGATGAACATTTTTACTTGAAGTTGTGGTGCTAATTCAGGTTGGCGAGCAGCAGATTCTAAGAACTTACCACCTAGTAAACCAAAACCAATCGCAGTACCTAAAGCACCTAGACCGATTAATAACGCAACAGCGATGAATAACATATTTATCTCCGATAATTTAAAGTTAATGTTAAAAGTTAAAAAAAGTTGTACAAAAAAATATTCTCTAGGACATCCTGTCCCCATTAACGGAATTAACTCCGTTAATGTGAATTCGCGCTAATTTATTATAAACAAATAAATTAGTGATCTTCGTGAGCTAAACTAAGATATACAATAGTTAACATCATAAAGATGAATGCCTGTAATGGGATAATTAGCAAATGGAACGCTGCCCATAAAAAGTGTACTGGCAATTGGAATAAACCAATAGTCGCAATAAGTAGAAATATCAGCTCACCCGCATATAAATTACCAAACAAACGTAAGGCAAGTGATAATGGACGTGCTAATAAGGTAACCATTTCTAAAACAAAGTTTACTGGGTATAAAGCCCAATGACCAAAAGGCTGAGTAGTAAGCTCTTTAATAAATCCGCCAACACCTTTTACTTTGATAGAATAATAAATTGTTAAAATAAACACACCTAATGCTAAAGCAAAAGTCATGTTTGGATCGGTCGTTGGCACAGGTTTCATGTAAACATGAGACATTTCAACACCACCAATTAGGCCAATAATCCAAGGAAGGAAATCAACCGGCACCCAATCCATTGCATTCATTAATAAAACCCAAACAAATACTGTTAAGGCTAATGGTGCAATTAAAGGGTTAGTGCCATGGAAAGTGCTTTTCACACTATCACCAACAAACTCTACTACCATTTCAACTGCACATTGCAACTTACCTGGTACACCCGTCGTTGCTTTTTTGGCAACTGAACGGAAAATATAAAGAAAAACGAAGCCTAAAAACACCGACCAACCCAATGTATCTAAATGCACAACACCAAAACCTTCACAAGGATTGATATCAGAGCACAAGCCCTGACTGTTAGCAGTTAAATTGGTTAGATGATGTTTAATATATTCTTGGCTGGTTAATTCAGCAGCTGCAGACATATTAATGTTCCCAATGATTAAAGTTTAAAAATAAAATTCTTTTTTTGTAGGTAAGCTTTTTAAGCTATTATTTTATGAGCTAAGGCTCAACCCACATTTAACTACCGTTATTATCTAAAAATATTATTTAAAAAGTAACGGCGTAAATAATGGCAATGCCACTATTAAACAAAACATACTAAAAAAAGGTATTGGCAATAGCACTAAAAAGTTAAAAGCGAGTGCAAATAATAAAGCTGTTAATACCATTTTTAATTTTACGCCGCTAAAAAAAGATTCAACGACTAATTTTGATGACTTAGCACCTGCATATTTAAATGCTTTAAGAGCAAAAACAATATTGGGAATTATTGTTACTATGCCAGCGGCCAATATTGACTGCGCATGAGCTAATCCCCAAACTAAATATGTTATTAATGAAATAAATAAAACTATAGCAATAGAAAATATATTTTGTTGCCATGCTAGCTTTCGACCAGCCTTAGTTAATCTATTTGTCATTATCATTAAGTTTGCGCAAGTATACGCACCTTGTTTTTTTTTGCAAGAAAATAGGGCAATGAACGCCCTTTATTTGTGCAAATATTTCTATTTTTTTTTAAGTATGACTAAAGAACTATAAACTATGAAGTAATATTAATAAAAAACAAGAAGTCTTTGATTAAAACATATCGAATATGACAATTATAATTAGTAGTTGAGCTATTAGACATAGATACAAAATTTATTTCTAATTAATTTTAGCAATGAATTTATTTAATTCAGCTAAATTATCATAAGAAATAACTAATTTACCTTTACCCTTTTTATTATGATTAACGGCAACTTTCATTCCTATTTTTTCACTAAGATCAGACTCAATATTAATAATTCCTTGATCTTGAATTTTATCTTTTATAATTTTTTCTTTATTAGGATTTTGAATGCCTTTAATAAGCGCTTCTGTTTCTCGCACGGTTAATTCTTTTATAACAACAGTATTCGCTGCAGCAGCTTGTAGATCATCAGCAAGTGCTAATAATGCACGAGCGTGACCCATCTCTATGTCACCATTTTCTAAAAAGGTTTTAACCTCTTTATTTAAGTTATTCAAGCGTAAAAGATTAGTTACTGTGGTACGCGATTTACCTATCGCAATAGCAACTTCTTGATGAGTTAAATCGAATTCTGTTAATAAACGATCTAGTGCAACAGCTTCTTCCATGGCATTAAGATCTTCTCGTTGAATATTTTCAATTAAGGCAATAGCAACGGCAGATTCATCAGGTACATCTTTAATTAAACAAGGTACTTCACTTAATTGCGCTAATTTTGCTGCTCGCCAGCGACGTTCACCGGCAATAATTTCATATTTTTTTTCAAAAGGAGGATTTTCTCCACTTTCTCCATTGTTTATTTCATCCATAAGTTTAACCACGATAGGTTGAATAATACCTTGTGATTGAATAGATAGTGACAATTCTTCAAGTGCCTTATCAGAGATATATTTACGTGGTTGGTATTTACCTGGAAACAAGTTATTAATGGCTATTTTACTTAAATCACCATCTTTAGGTGTTGTTGATTCAGTTTTTTTATCTTGTAAAGGTGCTTTAACTTGCGGAGTAAGTAACGCGTCAAGACCTCTACCTAAACCTCTTTTTTTTGCTGATTTCATAAGTTTCCTTGAATTCACTATGCAGTACTTTTGTTTCTATTCGCTTTTTGTTCAGTAATTAGATTTTTATCTTATTTTTTTACTGAACTATTTTTACGTAGTACTTCACCAGCCAAGGCTAAATAAGCTTTAGCACCTGTTGAGGATTTATCATAATACATTGCAGGCGTACCGAAACTGGGTGCTTCAGCTAAACGAACATTTCTAGGGATCACACTACGATAGACTTTATCACCAAAGTGGCGTTTTAACTGTTCAGATACATCATTAGCTAGCCTATTACGTGGATCGTACATGGTACGTAAAATACCTTCAATATGTAAGTTGTCATTGATCACTGAGGTTAATTTAGAAATAGTATCCATTAATGCTGTTAATCCTTCTAACGCATAATATTCACATTGCATAGGTACTAGTACAGAATCAGCTGCAGTCATAGCATTGACAGTAAGCATATTTAATGAAGGAGGGCAGTCAATAATAATAAAATCATAATAATTTTTTACCGGTGCCAAAGCTGTTTTTAAGCGCTGTTCACGTGCATAAACTTCCATTAGTTTAATTTCAGCGGCAGTGACATCAGCATTAGCTGCAATAAGATGATAAAGACCTGAGGTTTCTTTTTGAACAACTTGTTCTACTGTCTGTTCTTCTATTAATAGTTCATAACAGGTTTTTGGTACTTCATATTTATCAATACCACTAGCCATAGTAGCGTTACCTTGAGGATCAAGATCTATTAATAATATTTTACGTTTTGTCGCAGCTAACGAGGCAGCTAAATTGACTGCAGTAGTTGTTTTACCAACTCCACCTTTTTGATTTGCAACAGCTATTATTTTTCCCACAAACGCCTCAATTATTGTTTATATTTTTATTTACACTTTTTTAAAATAAGTACATGACGCTCACCAACTAACTCAGGCACTTTAATTTCATGACTTGATACCAAGGTAATATTTTCAGGTAAATTAGCTAATTCATTTTTAGGATATTGTCCTTTTAATGCAAAAAATTGGCCTTGATCTTCAGTAACCAAGTGTGAACACCAAGTGATCATATCATTTAATGATGAAAAGGCTCTACTTAATACGCCATCATAAGGTACACCTTCTTTATACTCTTCCACACGAGCTTTAACGGGTTGTACATTAGTTAGTTTTAATTGAAAAACGACTTGTCTTAAAAAAGTAATGCGCTTTCCTAAACTGTCTAATAATACAAAGTTTCGTTCAGGATATAAAATGGCTAAGGGAATCCCCGGTAAACCTGGGCCAGTACCCACATCAATAAAATTACTTCCCTTTAACACTTCACCCACCATTAGACTGTCCATTATATGTTTTACTAACATATCATGTGGATCACGCACTGAAGTTAAGTTGTAAGCTTTATTCCATTTATTAAGTAATTCAACATACTGAATAAGTAATTGTATTTGTTGATCTGAAACCTGTAGTGATGTTTTAGCAATTAAGCTTTCTAGTTTTGAAGTTAATGTCATTTTAGTGATTTAATCTAATTCAGTAATTTAGTTTTTTTGATCTTTAATATTTAATCTTTTTTATTAGCTTATTTTAATCTAATAAAGTAATTTTAGGTTATTTTTTACGTAATAAACCATGTTTTTTTAAGTAGACTAATAATAACGAAATTGCAGCGGGAGTAATACCAGAAATTCGCGATGCTTTACCAATAGTTTCAGGTCGAGCATCTTTTAATTTGGCAACAACCTCATTTGAAAGACCTGATATTTGTTGATAATTAAAATCAATGGGAATTAAAGTATTTTCATTACGTTTTTTTTTGGCTATTTCATCAAGTTGTCTATCAATATAACCTGCATATTTAGTTTGAATTTCTATTTGTTCAGCAGCTTGTGTATCTACAATAGCTGGCCCTAAACCTTCTATTTTCATTAGGTCTTGGTAACGTACTTCAGGACGACGGATAAGATCTTCAATACTTGCTTCTTTGCTCATCGGATTTTTAAGTAACTTATTAACTTGATCTACATTACTTTGATCTTTTTGTATCCAAGTTTCTTTTAAGCGTTGACGTTCAAGTTCAATATTTTCCATTTTTTCATTAAAACGCTGCCAACGAATATCATCCACCAAACCAACTTCACGGCCTTTTTCTGTTAAACGAATATCGGCATTGTCTTCACGCAACAATAAACGGTATTCAGCGCGTGAAGTAAACATACGATAAGGTTCTTTTGTGCCTAGCGTGGCTAAATCATCAATTAAAACACCCATGTATGCCTGATCACGACCTAAAGTAAACTCATTAAGACCTTTAACACGACAAGCTGCATTAGTAGCTGCCATTAAACCTTGTGCTGCAGCTTCTTCGTAACCTGTTGTACCATTGATTTGTCCTGCAAAATAAAGGTTTTCAACAAATTTACTTTCTAGTGATTGTTTTAAATCACGAGGATCAAAATAATCATATTCAATGGCATAACCTGGACGAGTAATAAACGCATTTTCAAAACCTTTAATTGATCGTACTAAATTCATTTGTACGTCAAAAGGTAAACTGGTTGAAATACCATTTGGGTAAACTTCGTTTGTGGTTAACCCTTCAGGTTCAACAAATATCTGATGTGAAGTTTTATCAGCAAAACGAGTTATTTTATCTTCAATAGAAGGGCAATAACGAGGACCTATCCCTTCAATGACACCTGTGTACATTGGTGATCTATCTAATCCATCTCGAATATATTGATGTGTTTTTTCATTAGTGTGAGTGATAAAACAAGAAATTTGCTTTGGATGATCTTTAACAGATCCCATAAAAGAAAATACAGGTGTTGGCGTATCGCCGGGTTGTTCATCCATCACAGAAAAATCTAACGATCTTGCATCTAAGCGTGGTGGAGTGCCTGTTTTTAAACGTCCCATTCTAAAGGGCATATCGCGCATTTTAGTGGCTAAGTTTATACTAGCGGGATCTCCAGCTCTACCACCTTGATAATTATTCAAACCAATGTGTATCTGCCCTGCAAGAAAAGTTCCTACGGTTAATACCACCGTAGTACCTTTAAATTTGAGTCCCATTTGAGTAGAGACACCAACAACACGATCATTTTCTAGGATCAAATCATCACATGGTTGTTGAAAAATAGTGAGGTTTTCTTGATTTTCTAAAAATTGTCGAACAAAAGATCGATACAAAGCGCGATCTGCTTGTGCTCTTGTTGCTCGTACAGCGGGGCCTTTACTTGAATTTAAGGTTCTAAATTGAATGGCACTATGATCAATGGCCGTTGCCATTAAACCACCTAGAGCATCAATTTCTTTAACCAAATGCCCTTTACCAATACCACCAATGGCGGGATTACAAGACATTTGTCCTAAGGTGTCTATGTTATGAGTCAGCAGTAAGGTTTTACAACCCATTCGTGCTGAAGCAAGTGCTGCCTCGGTGCCTGCATGACCACCACCAACAACAATTACATCAAAAGACTCTTGATACCACATAAATTTTAAACCTTAGATTAAACCTTAAAGAAATTAGGAGACATATTTTAGCTTTTTTTTAGCAATAGGGAAATGATCAAATGATTAAAAATATTAGTACTAGATCTTTCTAATATATAATAAGATCTTTATAAAGATCTTATTATTATTACTTATTAAGGAAGAGGATCTCTGTGGGTAAGTGAATTTTCTCTAATTATTATAGTGTATTAAGACAATGATAAGTTTGTGATCAAACTTTGATCAAGTTATTTATAAGCTCTGATCAAAAGAGCTACTTATCCACAACGATAATAATAGTAAACTATATTAACGGGATAATAATAGAAAATTAATAGCTTATTCACTAAATTACCCACAGAGGTGCTTTATTTGTAAGCTTTTTGTTAATAACTTATGAATAAGATCTTTATAAAAGATCGTTATTTTGAATTAGCCATGATCGTGCTAGATCTTCTGGATCAATATCTTGACTCATATCTAAGGTCTTTATTGTAATTAATTCATTACAACCTTTTGATATTAATAGTTTATTTATATTTACTCCTGCTTTGCAAAAGGTGTCATAGTTAGAGTCACCAATAGCTATGATCATAAAATTAATTGAGGATAGATCTTGTTCACAATTTTTAAGATCTTTAACAAATTTTTGAATGTTGTCAGGAAAGTCGCCAGCACCATGAGTAGAGGTACAAATTAGCCAAGTACTATTTTTTTTATTTTTAGTTGAAAAAGTGTTCGAAAGGATCGATGAAAAGTCGGGTGTTAGATGTACAATAGCTTGATGATTTAGATAATTAAGTTGTTCTTTACAGGCTTCGCCAACGTATTCAGTTGTCCCTAGCATGCTACCTATTATTATTTGAAATGAGCTCATAACAGACTATTTAGTAGAGTAGTAATGAGCTTATTGTATACTTTTTAGGTAGTATAAAAAAAGTAAGTTATTTTTATATATGTTATTTACCAATACAAAATGAGCTAAATATTTTACCAAGTAAATCGTCACTGGTAAATTCGCCGGTGATTTGATCTAATTCTTGTTGGCAAATGCGTAATTCTTCCGCCAGTATTTCACCAGCAACATAAGACTCTAATTGATCTAATCCTATGATTAAATGTTGGTGAGCATTGTCTAAAGCGGTTAAATGGCGTCTTC
>Ga0209081_1000633_pt1 | contig 21271 bp, 19 predicted proteins | sample GOMGulsemesocosm_4_FD_184636 | JGI IMG/M metagenome (GOLD analysis project Ga0209081, IMG submission 184636) | Methane-oxidizing microbial communities from mesocosms in the Gulf of Mexico - GOM15B Gulf of Mexico (SPAdes) (version 2) | ecosystem: Environmental > Aquatic > Marine > Cold seeps... | reverse complement strand
GCCTGAAAAGGAAGTTGAACCCGCCTCAGAAGACACGCCTGTAGAAGCTGCTCCAGAACCAGAAGCAGAGACGATTTCAGCCCCAGAAGCCCCTAAAGTTGAGGCTTCTGAAAAACCAAAACAAGCTGGCGGGAAGAAGAAAGATCTCCCACGGAACCTTGCCTTCAAACCAACACATGAAATGCTGTCTCTAGTCGGTACGACGAAAGAGCAATTCACACTTATCCTCGACCAACTTGGTTATGAGGCTAAGGGCGAAGGCGAAGAGCTCACATACAAACGTGCGTCCTTCAAAAAACGGAAACATAAGCCGGCGAATGCACCGGAAGGTAAGGCGCGCGGTAAACGTGGTGACGCACCTCAACACACGGGCAACAAACGCCCTGCAGCTGCGGCAAAACCTAAAGCCCGTGAAATGGACCCGGATTCGCCTTTTGCTATTTTGAAGACTTTAAACACTAAATAAGCCATGGACACAGGCACCACTCAAAAAGAAACCACAATCCGCGTAGATCGCTGGTTGTGGTTTGCGCGGTTCTTCAAAAGTAGAAGTATTGCGGCAAAAATGGTGCAAGGCCGGAAGATACGTGTCAATAGCGTCGTTATCGCTAAACCAAGCGTAAATCTGTCTGAAGGTGATGTGCTAACGTTTCCGCAAGGAACTGAAATCAGAGTGGTAAAGGTCTTGAAAATTGGTGCAAGGCGCGGACCGGCACCGGAAGCTCAGACTTTATACGAAGATCTGGCACCTAAGACATCCTCAGCTGAGGAAAAAAATGCGACAAAAGCCGCTACTGCTTTTGATAGGGAAGCCGGTTCTGGCCGACCAACAAAAGCCGATAGGCGTGCATTGGATAAATTCAAGCACAGTCATGATACCTAATGTACAGACTTTGCGTTTCTAGAAAGATAAATCATGGTTAGACAGAGTAATCTTGAACAATATTTCACCGCTTGGGATGAAGGCGATACAGGTTATTTCAAAGTCGCACCGATCAAATTGAAGGTCACTAGCTCTGCTCAAGATTTGGAAGCTGCAGCGAAAGAGACTGCCAAGGAAATTGAAGCCGAGGTGTCTTATGCATGGGATCTTGGCAAGTCAGAGAGTACAGCATGGTGGCTTGAATGGGGTGGTTTTGCCCTCGAAGAAGAAATTCCCTTTTACGCGGCAGTTTCTCTTCCCGAAGCCGAAGATAAAATCAAAGGCTTCGATCCTAAAAATAATGACTATGAATGCGACACTGTCGAAGAATTTAAAGAAATGCTCTTTAGTGCCTACGACGAAGACCTTGTGGCTTCGGATTTGAAACGCGGCTTTAAGTTGTGGTTGAAATCTCTGGATAAAAAAATACTAGAAGCCCTTGAAAGTGACCTTGTAAGCTGGACAAGCCGCGCACGCTAGTCTTGCGGCTATCATGACCCAAACGACTGCTTCGCTGCGTAAACGCGCGTGGCAGTCGTAATCCAACACATACCGCCAAATATACTCGCTATGATTCCAAAATAATCTGGCAGTAAACACAACAAAACAAAAACACATATTGTTTCTGCCCCCTCGGCTAATCCTCCCAAATAATACAAAGACTTTATGCCTCGAATATCAGTAGAAACTTTGTTCTTTTCCGCCATAACCGCATAGGCAAGGAATGTCGAAGTTGTGCCAATAAAGCTGAGAATAAGGAACGCTGCCGGAACGCCATTTTCAGGACGTGCGAGCGCAAAAGCAAAAATAATGGCGGCGTAAAAAATGAAATCACAGACAATATCAAGATATCCACCGAAGTCCGATAGAATCGATTGGCGCGCAACGGCCCCATCTAGCCCATCAAACAGCCGGTTTATTAAAATCAGTACCAGCGCTGCGAAATAGAATTCCAATGCAATCAATGGAACTGCAGCGAGGCCGATGCAAAACCCAAACACAGTGACCCAATTTGCAGGAATCCCCAACTTGGCTATCTTAGCACCAACGATATTTAAGGGTGGATCTATGACATGTCTTAACGCTGCGTCAAACATACTGGCTGGTACCACTCGCACATGAAGGAATTTGAATAAACAATACCTCTGTTAGGTACAATACAGGCTGAGAAAGTAAACAAGAATACACAATTCTCGCAAAAAATTGAATATTCACCTAAACTTCCAAAAGAATTTGAAAGATGTGACTTTCCCTAAGTTTCTATTAACTCTTACCTGCATAATATGCGGCAGTGAGTACGAGAGAAAAATAGCCCTTATGACAAAAAAATACGAAGCAGCAGTTTTTAACGAGGATGTATTGAATGCTCTAAAAGAAGGAGAGCACCACAAGAACCTTGACGATAACTGGGCTGACACACATTATTTCGACATCGAAGCTTCATCGATTGATGAAGCTTGGGAAATTGCGAATCGAAAATGGCGCGCTGGCCACGGTTTTGTTATCAAGGCAATTGAAGAAACTGCGCCTTAATAGCCCGCGTAATATGGATTTGTTCCGCCTGCGTGATCGGTCACATCGAGGACGCGTTCAATTGAAGGAACAGCTTTCGTAATTTCAACTTCAACACCTTGCTTCAAGGTTGCATCCGCCATTCCGCAACCTTGGCACCCTCCAGCCATTTCCACATATGCGACTTCCTCTTGGATGTCGATTAGTGTGATATAGCCGCCGTGGGCTGCAATGGCAGGATTAATACGTGTCTCTAGTAGAATGCGGATTGTTTGCGCATCGTCTGTGCGAAGGCCCGGACGATCTTCTTCATCCGCAGTGACTTCCGGCTCCATACGCTCAAACCGAACCCGGTGAATTTCTGGCACAAAATGCTTTAGAGTATTTTCGATCTTAATCTGAGTTCCAAAAGCTGGTGTGCTTAAACCGCTACTATCCATAGAGAGGACAATTGTACCTTCAGAAGGGTCGTAACTTTTAAAGGCAACATCACCGCCATCTTCAAGTAATGGAGGGCGAATTCTTTCTTCAACAAGTTCCTTAACCGATTTAACTATTTCCAACTCTTCAGGGGAGTAGCTCCCCTCTTCATCGGCTTCCAGCGGGCCATTTATAACCGGCATTCCAGTCATATAGTGGTCCATGATCGCGGCAAGCACCATGGGTTTAAGTTGGATCCACAGCGATCCTTTTTCCTCCGTAGGAATTTTCGTAATTGTAACTTGGTCTTCACCAAGGTCAATTGCACGAACACCTGGAATATCAAATAAGCGCGCCGCCAAGGGTGATTTTTCCCGAGCGATCTTTTCATCTTCAAATGAGATTGAACCCGCAGGCATGACTTGCCGGCCTGGTAAAAACTGCATTTTATTCTCATCTGCCAACGGCAAGGTTTGAATAAACATGAAAAAACTCCACTCAGTCCAAAATAAACGATGCCTGTCAGCTATCAAATTTAAGCTGCAAGGACAAGCACTAACAAGACATTAGATATGCCGCGTCACATCACATACAAGGTACACCCTATACCGTTGCAACTGGATTTGCAGGTGATCCAACAGCTCCCGGTAGCCTTAAAGGGGGAGCGGTTAAGAAGAAACGGCTGCGATTGTTCCTTTTAAGCCAGTCATTTAGCGGCGTTAAATGCCAAAGTTCACCTAAATGAATACCCAACTTAAACAAACAATGTTCATGCAGGGGAAGGGCTGCACAGCATCCTTCTCCTTTTTCAGCCGGATAACTTTCCACAGCGTAATTATCTGCGATTAACAATGATAGCCCTGAATCTGTGATCCAGTTCAATAGTTTCGTATCGCGCCCGTTTAAAGCCGCGCATGATCCATGCAACTTGTCTTTGTCAGGTTGCCCGTTCATTTCAACAATCATCTGCGCGAAACCGGTATGCAGGCAGACCATATCGCCGTCTTCAACAGAGACATTATCAGCCTCCATAACTTGCATGAGCTGATCATACCCAACTAACGTCCTGTCTCTGCCAAATGTCCCTTCGAGATCTATCATAACACCTCGGCCTTGAACACCGACTTCGGCCATCCGTTCAATTCCAAGGGAACTGGCGTACATTTCACCGCTATTTGCAGATGTTCCTATATGGCTGTCCGCCCGATACCCGTTATAATAAACAGCTTCGGCTATACCATCGTCGTCGGCATCGAACTCTTGTCCCACATGAGACAACCCATCCCACTGCGTTGAATATTGTGTGTGTAAAAAGACGGCATCATCGCTGATGACATCTTTAAAATCTGGGTAATCTGCTGACAGCGCATAGTTTGAGTTTGGTTTTCCAGCCCGCAAAGTCGGTTGCAATTTTGGCGGGAACCGTCCTGAATTCAGAACATTTCCACCTGGAAGATCTAAAGGAAGACTTAGACAGAACCGTTCGCCGCATATGATTTCTTCTGCAGCAGTTCTGATTTTTGCAGGTGTCACCAAATTTAGACGGCCGTTTTGATCATCCTCTCCGAAGTCCCCCCAGTTCGACCCTTCTGGTCGGTTAACCCATCTTTTCACAGCTCATCCCTCTTCTTATCTTTATGTGAGACAATTAGGCTGCCATACGATTCCCAAATCCCATGGCAGCCTCATTATTAGTGGCGGAAGTTACTTCCTTTGCGATCAAGAATTCGCAAGCAACCGGCCCACTCCAGCGTATTTTTATCGCTTAAATCCGTAAATTGAGCGACAGCAGTTTCGCAAACATCTTTTGGTGGGATGATTAACTCTGATCCCCCCGCCAACGCTTCAATTTGGGATTGGCAGGATTTTTCAAGATAGAAAATACGGCGGAAAGCCTCCGATACTGTACTTCCAACTGTCAGCAAACCATGGTTTCTCAATATCATAGCGATATTGTCATCAAGATCTTTTACGAGACGTTCCCGTTCATCAAGATTAAGGGCAATCCCCTCGTATCCATGATAAGCGAGGCGATTGTAAAACATCATCGAATGCTGACTCAGCGGCAGCAAGCCCTGTTTTTGGGCGGAGACAGCCATTCCAGCAGTTGTATGCGTGTGAAGAACACAAGATACATCATGCCGGGCACCATGAACCGCGCTATGAATGGTGTAGCCCGCCGGATTTATCTTGAAGTTTGTATCTCCCAAAACATTTCCGTCAATATCTACTTTCACAAGGCTTGACGCAGAAATTTCATCGAAAAACAGCCCATATGGATTGATCAAAAATTGATCTTCTGTTCCGGGAACGCGGGCAGAAATATGGGTAAATATCATATCTGACATACCGTAGTGGGCCACAAGTTGATAGCATGCGGCAAGATCAACACGCATAGCCCATTCTTCATCAGATACCTTACCTTGCAGTGATGGCACCATATCAGCAATTAAATCGACACCCATTATTGTTTCCTTTCGTCTCGATGGTTTTATTTATTTGTTTCAAGCATTCACAGATTTCAACATATTCCGACCGATAACAAGCTGCTGGATCTGCGTCGTTCCCTCATAAAGTCTAAGCAGGCGAACATCACGGTAAAACCGTTCAACTTTATATTCAGACATGTAACCCGCGCCGCCGTGGATCTGGACGGCCTTATCAGCAATTCGGCCTGCGGCCTCAGTTGTGAACATTTTACAGCAGGCTGCCAGCATGGCGATGTCTTCATCATTGTCATACTTGTTCGCAGCGTCCATGGTCATGGATTTTCCGGCATACAAGTCTGCTTGACTGTCTGCAAGCATTGCCTGAACCAATTGAAATTCGCCGATCGCCTTGCCAAACTGCTTTCGTTCTGCAGCATAATTGAGCGCTTCTTGCAGAATGCGTTCTGAAATTCCGGTGGAAACTGAACTTAAATGCAAGCGTCCTCGATCCAGAACCCGCATGGCTGTATAAAAGCCCTGCCCTTCTTCGCCGCCCATTAACGCGCTCGCTGGAATCCTAACATCTTCAAAAATGACATCACTGGTTTTCGTCCCGCGCTGTCCCATTTTGTCGTCAGCTTTTCCGATAGTCACGCCCTGTGCTTTTGGATCAACAAGGAATGCCGAAATGCCACTCGCGCCTTTTTTGCTGGGATCTGTCCGTGCCATTACGGTCAACATCCCAGCCCGGAGTGCGTTTGTAATGAATCGTTTGGTGCCATTTAAAACATAGTCATCGCCGTCTTTAATGGCTGTTGTTTTTAACGAAGCCGCGTCAGATCCTGCGCCTGGCTCTGTTAAACAAAATGAAGAGCTAATCTCTCCGCTCGCAAGACGCGGCAGATATTCTTCTTTCTGCTCCTTGGTTCCCGTCATGATCAACCCTTGGCTTCCGATGCCAACAGTGGTACCGATGACCGAGCGAAACGAGATCGATGCATTGCAAAGTTCGTGTATAACCTGACATTCTTGGCTCATATTCAATCCAAGTCCGCCATATTCTTCTGGGATAGAGAGGCCAAACAAACCGAGTTCCCGCATCTCTTGAACGATGCTCTCTGGGACTTCATTTGTTTCTTCTACAATGTCTTCTGCAGGGATCAGCTTTTCACGGACAAAACGCGCGACTGCGTCTTTCACTTGCAAAAAGGTATCTTGATCGAGGGCCATGCACTTTTCCTTTTTTATTTTTTATATTTTGGCTAAACTCAGACTATAAGTGTAACCCCTGTCCGCATATGATTTCAACATTTCATACCAATGGAAAAAAAGATGACCGGTAAAAGAACACTTTATAGAGTTGGTATCTTGTCCACTTTGTTTTTATCGCTTTTAACTTTCAGCGAAAAGTCTGCGGCGGCGAAGAACGACAAAACAGTGATCACCATCGTCAGTGATGGCCTGACATCTAGCGGTTACATGCAGTCGCTTGCCATCGGGAAAACCTTGGGTGAGATTAGGCAACGGAAATTCACAGTTACCCCTGAAACATCTAGTCTCTTGCGCATTAAGATGCTGACAACGCAGCAAGCCGACTATTGCGCTTGTGGGATGGACAGTTATTTCGCTCAAGAAGGTCTTTTACAGTTTGAAACAGCAGAAACCGGTCCTCAGCCCATTCGGGTAATTCTGTCTTCCAGCGGGGAATTTCGCTACAATCTTGCCATTGCAAAAGACAGCCAGGTAAAAGATCTTTCTGACTTAAAAGGAAAACGGATTGCATGGATTAGAAATTCAGATCAGCTGAATGCCATCACCACAGCGTTTCTTTCCTATGCGAACACCAGTTGGGAAGACGTTCAAAAAATGACTTTCCCGGGATACGAAGCTGCCGTTGAAGGATTTGTCAAAAAGCAAATTGACGCGATCCTTATTTCCAACAATTCCCCGCAACTTGATGTGGTCATGCAAGGTCGGCGCAAAGCGTTTTTACCTCCGCTCTCGAATAAAAATCGGCAAAATTTGAGCCGTGTAAAAAGCATTGCCCCTTATTTGTCCCCTGTCGCTTCATTTTCTGATCCGCTAAAATGGCGCGGTTTTTCTCATCCCTACCCTGTCCTATTGACTACAGCCCAGAGAAATGAAGACGACGTTTATAACCTCATAAAGGCGATTTCAGAAAACCTTGATGCTATCCAAACCCATACGCCAAGCGCTGAGGGCTGGAACCTGTCTTGGCAAAATCTGACGTGGGTTATGCCTTATCACAAAGGGGCTATTAGATATTTTCAGGAAGTTGGTATTTGGAGTGATGCGGCCCAAGCCCACCAAAACAAACTGATCCGGCGCCAAGCGGCATTGATAAAAGCATTTAAAGACTTCAAGGCAACTAATCCTGAAGAAGACAGCTTTGTTTCTGGATGGCGGTACATCCGAGAAATAACGCTTGCTGAGTGAAAGTCTTTTTTCATCTCTCAACGTCATCTACTTGCTGACTAGACCTCTGTCGCTTATTGTGCGATTTCTGCTCAGTTTCTGGAAAGTTATTCTAAAATGAAAAAAGGCATTACCATTGCTATGGCAATCATTCTGGCATTATTTGTCGCTGGGATTATTGTGGTTTATTCCTCTATTGGAAATGTCATTTCAGAGACTATTGCCGCCAAGGGCAGCGAAATCACCCAAACCAATGTCACCTTAAATGAAGTGGAATACTCTGCAAATACAGGGCTTGCCACGCTAGTCCACATGCAGATTGAGAATCCCGCCGGCTTTGAAACAAAGTATGCCATAACGTTTGATAAGATTGAACTTTGGATTGATCCGGAAACCCTAAACACCAGTGTTATTCGGGTCAAAGCCATGACCTTAGTTGCACCTGAAATAGTTTATGAGATATCAGATCGTTCTGACAATTTGCGAACCTTGAAACGCTACATGGAAAACGCAGTTGTTAAAAACTCCCCGTACGGTCCAGATAAAAAAATCATAATTGAAAACTTTCACATGAAAAACGGGGTGGTTTTCGTTCAAACTGACGATCTCAACGGCAGCCGAAAAACAGCCAAACTTGCAGATTTGAAACTCACGAATATCGGCGGTGACGAGGGGGGACTATCCCCAAAGGACCTTAGTTTGCGTTTACTTCTACCGATCCTTCGCGAGACGACCATAGCAGCCCTTAACACCGATCTTTCTCTGTCAGATCAGGCGCGGAATATTCTCAATGGTGCTATGGACGAAACTGAGAGCGCCCTTCGCCTATTTAAAAACCTCCTAAAAAATTAAAACCCCTAATTTTTCGTGTTGACTCTTTTTGCTAAATCATATTTAACTTATTCATTAAATAAGAATTAGGTTAAATATGAAAATGGACCCGCTTTCCAATATATTTGCAGCTCTTGCAGATCCGACTCGACGGAAAATTCTGGAAATTTTGTCTTCTGGCGAAAAATCGACCGGCGAGCTTTCTGATCCCTTTTCTATTTCCGCACCGGCTATTTCCCGTCACCTTAAAGTTCTGGAAACTGCGGGACTGATTGAGCGAAAGGTCGATGCGCAATGGCGCAGATGCTCCCTCAACGCAGACGGCTTTAAACAGGCCAGTGACTGGGTCTCGCAATACCGAAGATTCTGGGAAGATCGATTTACCGCATTGGATACGTACCTAGAAGACATTAACTCACAAAAGGAGCCAATTGAATGAAACAGCATCAAAACATCGTTCCCGACACCGATTTCGAACTAGAAATCGAACGTGACTTCAATGCATCCATCGACACACTCTTTGATGCATGGACCAATCAGGAAGTGTTAAAAAAATGGATGGGCCCTCAAGGGATGTCCTGTCCTGATACCCGTTGCGATGCCAAATTGGGCGGCGACTATTGTTTCCCAATGATAAACCAAGCCGGTGACGTGCACACGGTAATTGGTACATTCACAGAATTTGCCCCCCCAAACAGCCTTTCCTTCACCTGGGGCTGGATCCAAGAAGACGGAAAGGCCGGGCATCAAATGGAAGTCTTTGTAAAATTTCTGGCTTTAGCGCCAAACAAAACAAGAATGACGCTCCTCCACACCAATTTAATTGATGCGGAATCCAAGAGCCGCCATGGAGAAGGATGGAATAGCACTCTTCTTTGCCTTAACGAATTCCTCTAAACCTACTGTCACTGAGCTTTTCGGTGCTTTCACTTATAATGTTTTATATTGCCGACGATCTTTTGAAGGTGCATAAGCTAAAGAACAACAACTGTTCGTTAGGGAAGCTCAGTGGCCAATTCAACAGTCAAATCCGATGATAGTCCATACCGCAGCGATAATCGCCGACAAGAACTGATGGCCGCAGCGGCCCACCTTTTCAATCAACGGGGATATGACGCGACGTCTATGCGCGATATTGCACGAGAAGCAGGCATGCTCGCCGGCTCTATGTATTATCATTTTCCGTCCAAAGATGATCTCATAATTGCGACATATGAAGAAGGAACCCGGCTTATTAGTGAAGCTGTGGTCAGCGCCACTGAAGGCTGCGCAGACCCTTGGGATCGCCTATTTAAGGCTGCATCTGCTCATATGAATACATTGTTCGGCGGCAATAACTTTTCAATCCTGCTCTGCGGTGACATATCACGGGCGGCACCGGCTTTGCGAATTCGTCTCATCGAAATTCGAGACAGTTATGACGAGTTGTTTATGGAATTGATCGAAAATTTACCCCTTCCTGATGATGTCGACCCAACACTTCTGAGACTTAGCCTTCTTGGATCTTTGAACTGGTCAGCAAGCTGGTATCGACCTGGCGGACAAACTCCTGAACAAATTGGAACTCTCTTTGTGAGACTGCTAAAGGACGGACTTCGGAGCCCCAAATCTTAATTCACACTTAAATTTTGTTATTTTTTTCTATTTACATATTGAAAATATAAAATATATTTGCAGTTAGATATTGATTATTGTACGCATACATACAATATTTCAATACAATACTGGATTGAAGTGGCAGGAAACATGTTACATATATAAGTAAATGTAACCCAGTGTCTTTTGAGAATAGTCACCGCTTTACGGCGGACGACAAATGCCAAAGATGGAAGCGAGTAGTAAAGTTGAACGAAATAAACACCAATATAACAGGTGCCGCAGAGGGTCGCACATCCCTGCCATCTGTTGTGATCCGTTTCGCCGGTGATTCTGGCGATGGTATACAAATAACAGGTAGTCGCTTTACAGATACAACAGCGCTCGCTGGAAACGACCTGGCAACTTTCCCTGATTTTCCTGCTGAAATTCGGGCGCCTATCGGGACGACTTTTGGTGTGTCCGCTTTCCAAATCAATTTTGGTGCCCGTCACATTGAAACTCACGGTGACGACCCTAACGTTTTGGTCGCCTTGAACCCTGCTGCCTTGAAAGTAAATATTGGACGCCTGCGTAAAGGCGGCTCGGTCATTCTTGATACAGGCGCGTTCAATGCACGGAACCTTAAAAAGGCAGGTTATGAGAGTAATCCTCTGGAAGATGGATCTCTTGATGATTTCAATCTTCTGGAAATTGACATCTCAAAAAGTGTTTTGGAATCGGTAAAAGAATTTGGCCTCAGTCAAAAAGACGGCCTTCGCTGTAAGAACTTCTGGGTTCTGGGTCTGGTTTATTGGATTTATGGCCGCAACCGTAAAGACACTGTTGACTGGCTTAAAAAGAAATTTGCCAAACGCCCTGAGCTTGCCGACGCAAATATTGCCGCTCTAAATGCAGGTCATATTTATGGTGAAGCTGCAGAGCTCGGTGATAGCATTGGTCTGTTCTCGGTTGAAGCTGCTGAAATGAAACCCGGCTTATACCGGACGATCACTGGCGGCGAAGCGTTAGCATGGGGATTAGTTGCGGGTGCGGAACTTGCTGGCCTTGATATATTCTTTGGCTCCTACCCAATTACTCCGGCCTCGCCCATATTGCATTCTCTCGCAAAAATGAAGCAATTTGGCGTCAAAACATTTCAGGCTGAAGATGAAATTGCTGCTATTTGTTCGGCAATCGGTGCGTCATATGCCGGTGCGCTTGGCATTACATCTTCATCAGGACCAGGGATTGCGCTGAAAGGTGAAGCCCTTGGCCTCGCGATTTCAACAGAATTGCCGTTGGTTATTGTGAACTCGCAGCGGGCAGGCCCTTCAACTGGACTGCCTACCAAAACTGAACAATCTGATTTGTATCAAGCCGTCTATGGCCGTAATGGCGATGCCCCTCTAGTTGTCTTGGCCGCCAATGGCCCCGGAGATTGCTTTGACACCGCGATCGAAGCTTGCCGTCTTGCAACCAAATACATGACCCCTGTCATGGTACTTACAGATGGCTATATCGGTAACGCTGCCGAGCCATGGCTTATCCCCTCCATGAAGGATAAAGATACCTTCAAGGTCGAACATACTACTGAGGCAGAAGGTTTCCTTCCCTTTAAACGGGACCCTGAAACACTTGCACGTAACTGGGCTATTCCTGGAACTCCTGGGCTTGAACACCGTATCGGCGGCATCGAGAAGGAAGAAGACACCGGACATATTTCTTATGAGCCAGAAAATCATCAACGGATGACGGACATCCGCCGCAATAAAATTCTTGGCATTGCCAATGATATTCCTGCAGCAAAGCCGGCCCAAGGCAACGAGGGCGGCACACTCGCAGTTGTCGGCTGGGGTTCAACATTTGGCCCAATTAGCCGCGCAGTAAGCAACAAGATTGCCCAGAATAAAGATGTATCTCACATCCATATTCGCAACATTTGGCCACTCCCTGCCAACCTTGGTGAACTGCTTGCAGGTTACGACAAGGTGATTGTTCCAGAAATGAACGATGGGCAACTAAAAACAGTTTTGCGTGATCAATATCTACTAGATGCGCAACCCGTAACTAAAGTAACAGGTCAGCCGTTCAAGATTGCAGAGATTGAAGCTGCTATCGACGCCGCGTTGGAGAGTTAAGATGAATGTCATTGCTACAAAAGATAAACTGAAACCAGCCGATTATGCTTCTGATCAAGAAGTTCGCTGGTGCCCAGGCTGCGGTGACTACGCCATTTTGAAGGCGGTTCAGCGCACGCTACCTGACTTGGATGTTGATAAAGAAAAATACGTCTTTGTCTCGGGCATTGGCTGTTCATCACGGTTCCCCTATTACATGTCTACTTATGGCTTCCATACCATTCATGGCCGGGCACCAGCCTTTGCCACAGGTATCAAAGTGACTAATCCTGAATTAGACGTCTGGATGGTTACGGGTGACGGTGATGGCTTTAGTATTGGTGGCAATCACATGTTGCACGCCTTGCGCCGTAACGTGGATATGCAAATCCTCCTGTGTAACAATGAAATTTACGGACTGACAAAGGGCCAATATTCCCCAACCTCAGCCACAGGACTTAGCACGCCATCATCACCAACAGGCTCGGTTGAAGCACCTCTGAAACCTTGTGTGTTTTCTTTGGGTGCAGGAGCACGATTTGTTGCTCGTGGCTTTGATATCCAGAAAACCCTTCCCGATATCTTCAAACGAGCGCATGCGCATAAGGGAACCTCGTTAATTGAGATCCTTCAAAATTGCATTGTCTACAACGATGCGGTTTTTGATGACGTTTTGTCCCGCAGCGTTGCCGCCGAGAAACAAATCCATGTCATGCATGGGGAGCCTCTCATTTTTGGTGCTGAAAAAGATAAAGGCTTGAGATTAAACCCGCAAACTTTGTCGTTGGAAGTTGTAACCATTGGCGAGAACGGCGTAACCGAAGCCGATCTTCTGGTTCATGACGAGAAAAACAGAATACTGGCCACCATGCTTGCTGATATGAGAGGTGAAGATTTCCCAACAGCATTTGGTGTTCTATTCTGTGATCCCGCTCCAACCTATGAAAGCGGTGTTGAATATCAGATGGAAGACGCCCAGAAGAAATCTTCTGCACCTTCCATAGATGCCCTGCTTCGCGACGGACACACCTGGGACGTCTAAAGTGATGACTTGGAAATTATAAAAGGCCGGTGAGTTCGCTCTCCGGCCTTTTTTGCTTTCAGTTGTGTTTTCGATTATGATTTTTGAAACGCGGGATGAATGCAGATGATTAAAAATGCGCGAAAACGCCTTATTAGCCGTAAACAAGAACTTCTAGCTATCATGGAAGCCAGTGAAACTGATGGCAAACCGGTCGAGCTGGATCAATCTCGCGTGGGAAGATTATCGCGCATGGACGCACTGCAAGGCCAAGCTATGGCCCAAGAGACTGAACGGCGACGCAAGAACGAGCTTAGCCGTATAGCAACTGCGCTAGAGCGTGTAGAATCTGGTGATTTTGGATTTTGTGTCAGTTGCGATGAAGAAATTTCATCAAAACGGCTGGAGATTGATCTGAGTACAGCGCTTTGTATTGGCTGTGCATCAGCAGCCGCCACTTAGTCCTCTTTATTCGTAGGCCGGTTCCGCTGACGGCTTTTTGCTTGCACGTAATTGAGGCCCGCAATAACGCCTCCCACAGGCAACACAATCACTGCGCCAAGCAATATATAATCAGCGGCCCAGCGAACTGAAGATAGGGCAACCGAATAAATCTGGCCGATTGTGCCGGTCAAATCTTCCAACAGCTCTAACGGCGTAATGTTAAATAACGTCAACATCCAACCAACGAGAAAAGAGCCGATCAGTAACTTGATAATGGTTGATCCCAAATTCTTCGGCATTGCGACACTTTTCCTTTAGATAACCTAGTGGTGTTGTGATTTGAATCATAATGCCGGATGCCAATAGGTACCAGCAGATTTTTCAGACAAGCTCAGAACAAATAAAAAGCCCGACCAATATGACCGGGCTTTTTGAGTGTTGGAGAGGCAAGCCTCCCCAGCTTTCTATTAACTTTCGTCGCTAACAATAATGCCTTTAAGAACCAGTTCATCAGATGTGTAATTCACGCCTGTATCTCCAAGGTCAGCACCACTGACAGTGATTGAGAAGTCAGCCGCTCCAGCATGATCAATTGTGATTGTGCCATCATCGATTTCAACTAGTTCCGCCCGTTCATCAGATGCTATTCCAAGCTCATCAAACAGTGCATCAAGGTTAATTGCATCTTCGTCTTCATTAAAGCCGAGGATCAAATCATCTCCATCAGTGCCTGCGTCTGAGAAGAAGTATTCATCTTCACCTTCACCGCCGATAAGAGTGTCATCGCCGCCATTACCATACAAGGCATCAGATCCCTCGCCGCTGATAAGGATTTCACTCTCACCAGAACCAACAAGCTCACTGCCGGATTGATACTGCACATCTACATGCGCATCATCAGTAGCGTCACCATCAGAAACTGTGTAGTCGAAGTCGCGCTCACCAACATAGACGTTGTCGATGTAACCACCCACTGTGCTGCTTCCGTCACTCCCTTGGAATTCAAGACGGGTTACGGCATCAACTTCACTTGCTTCAACTTCGAAGCTGAACTGCTGCCATCCGCGAACATTGCCTTCAAGTGTTGCAATAACTTCACCGTCCCATAGCACAGTCACTTCGTTTGTCGCGCTGCCACTTGTGGAACGAGGTGAGTACCAGAAGCTGACTGTTAGCATTTCACCCGCAGTTGTTGAAACATCCTGATACACATGAGAGATGCTTGACGTATAAGCCGCGCCCTCATCATTTGTACCTTCTCTATGAGAGTCCAATTCCATTTTGGTGTTGCCATCTTGAGCACCGATACCACCAGTACCACCGAACTGAAGTTCAATCGGTGCATTGGCTTCACCAAGATCAACCATCCAACCTGGAAGACTGTCATAAGTTGCCCAGCTAGATCCATGACCTCTATTCAAATCGGCACCATCAAGATCTTCAAAACTTCCGTTAGTAATCCGGTTATCACCTGGGAGATTAAGAATGAAGTCATCATCAAAGATAGCCGATGGGTCTGTCACGCCTTCGATTGTAAGTTCATCACCTTCATCGATATCTTCATCATTTGCCAGCAATGCTGATTTCGGAATAAGAATACCGCCTTCAAGTACATTTGTGATCACAATGTCATCAGCAGCAACGGGATCGTCATTTGAGCCATTGATGTTGATTGTAACTGTAGCGCTTTCCGATCCTTCAACAGAAGCTGAGTAATCAAATACTGCTGTTGCTACATCGCCGTCATCCAATGGATCCCAAGGAGAATAGTCCTCTTGTGGAATATCCAACGTAACCGTCACAGCTTCTGGATCATTGGCATTAAAGACAAGAGAGCCATACTCATCATCACCATCAGTCAAAGTCATTGTCCAAACATCGCCAACTTGAACCCAATCAGCACTCGCAAAAGTAAGTGGTGCAGCGCCAATAAGAGGAAGTGTCAAAACCACATCACCAGGCGTATCAAACGTCGTTGTTTGTGCGTTTGGAATAAAGTCCTGACCGAGTGTCGCGGGCGTTGATGTAATGGTTTGCGTAACATCCGTGTCTTCATCTGTTGTGATCAGATCGTCGATCAGAACCGGAATTTCTACCGGGCCAGTACCATCATCCGTATGAACTGCAACAAACTCCATGTTAGTTGCAGTCAGCGTCCGGCCACCAATAGTGAGGGTGCCAGCGCCCGTTGCTTCAACTGTATTTGCGAAAAGGGCAATTGCCTCTTCATTTGCTGCAAACTCAGCATCCGTGAAGTAAAGCTCCAGGGTGTCACTGTCGTCGCCACCGTCATAGTCATCAAAAGTGCCGGGTGTGTTGTCTGCCATGGTCCAACGAAGCGTATCGTTGCCTTTACCACCGTTGACATCATCGTTCCCAGCGCCGCCGCTCATGGTATCGTCGTGTTTACCACCGTCCATGAAATCGTTGCCAGCTTCACCCATCATGAAGTCATTCTGATCGTTACCGAACATTCTATCGGAGCCACTATCGCCAAACATATCGTCGGCGCCGCGGCCACCTTTCATGAGATCGTTGTCAGACCCACCATCCATATAGTCGTCGCCGTTTTCGCCGTAGAGGCTATCACGTCCACTTCCGCCGTCGAGTGTATCGGCTTCGTCACCTGTCCAGATTTTATCGTTACCAGATCCGCCGTAAACGGTGTCAGATCCACTGTTTAGGAAATTATCGTCGAAACGGTCATTACCGCCGCCAAGGTCAGCATAATCGTCGCCGCTAGAGTTTGGACCGTCATTACCATTGTTGTTGCTGCCGCCCCAAACAGTGTCGTTTCCTTCACCGCCAAAGAGACGATCATTGCCAGCATCGCCTTTAATCAGATCACGGCCATTTCCGCCATACATCTGGTCATTGCCATCACCACCGAACATGTCATCGTCGTTGTTGCCGCCGTACATGCGGTCATGGCCGCCTTCACCGAACATTGTGTCGTCTTGGTTACGGCCGTACATGATGTCGTTGTCGCCAACAGCTCCGCCTTGGCCGCTGTCGCCGAACATGAGATCATTGCCAGATCCGCCGTCCATGAGATCATTACCGGATCCACCAAACATGGTGTCATCTTGGTAATTACCAAACATGTCATCGGCTTGATTGCCGCCATACATTAGGTCTTCGCCAGAGCCACCGTACATGTCGTCGTAGCCCGTGCCACCATACATGATGTCGTCATCTTCATTGCCTTCCATGAAGTCGTCGTCAGCATCGCCATGCATAGTGTCGTTGCCAAAACCACCGAACATGCTGTCGTCACCATCATTACCGCGCATGATGTCATTACCGGAACCACCAGCAACAACGTCTTCGCCGTGACCGGCAAGAATCAAGTCATCCCCGCCTTGGCCAAAGATCACATCATTGCCCCAGCCGCCATAAATCAAGTCCGCGCCGCCATAGTAAAACTCAACCTCGGAGCGCATTCCGTCTACGAAATCATAGGGATTATTATATGCTTCATACCAAATATCTAGATTTAAGAAGATAAGGCCCGGACCGCCTTGAAGGTAATATTCAGGAATATGGGCATTATCGCCAAAGATCACATCGTCACCGTCGCCAGCAACAATAATATCGCGCATGTAATCTTGGGGATCGCCGAAGGCTTGATCATTACCAAAGCCGCCATACATGAAATCACCTGGCCCCATTGGTGGGCCTTGGTCATTACCGTAACCGCCACTGAAATAAAGGTCATCGCCGATCAGAAGATCGCCTGTGCCGTGTTCAGTCGCGCCAGCTTCATTACCAATTTCCGTGCCTTCAGGGCCGTCAGGAAGGAATCTGGAGAAATCGTTACCGCGTTCTTCCTCTTCACCTGCACCGCGGCGACCGAAAATCACATCAGTACCAGAGCCACCAATTAAGATGTCCATGCCTTGATCATCGATGAGAACATCGCCGCCAGAGTTACCTTCTAGAATGTCGTTGCCTGAACCACCTTCGAGGTAATCGTTGTGAGCACCGCCAGCGAGAATGTCATTGCCTTCGCCGCCAACAAGGAAGTCCTGCGCACGGCCGCCTTCAATGGCGCCAGTGACAGTGTTTAGGAATTCACCTTCGTTCTCGCCAACAATAATGATGTTTTGGCCGTTATTGTCCAATTCTTCATCTGCAGTTGCTTCTGGACCCGTTGGCTGACCTGGGTTCATGTCGTCGTTGTATGGGTCTTGTGGGTTTGGATCGATTATTCCAAGGTCTTGAGAGATGTGTAAAGTGTAAGTCGTACCCGGATCCAGCATGTTACCGCCTGGATTGAAAGGACCTGAGCTATCAGAAGATGGAAATTCACCAACAGCGACATAATAAACGCCTGCTGGCAGAACAGTACCAATTTGCGAATCCAAGCCAGTAGACGAACCCGCGTCCCACCCATGATCATCATTCTGGTCCACTAGATTACCATCGGCATCATAGAGGAACAATTCCGTATCACCGTTACCAGCGCCGCCGCCAGCACCTTCGTCGATATCCAGAACAACCCGTGTTCCATCAGCAAGCACTGTGAAACTATACCAATCAAAAGAGCCCGTACCTTCACCGGAGACAGATACATGGCCGGCAGTTCCGGAATTAGCCACATTTGGATCTACAGCTACACCAAACACAGCATCTAGGTTCTGAGCAGTTTCTTGACTGCTGTTTGTCGGATCTTTGTCGACGTTGATTGCACCGTCGAAAACAGGCCCAATAGAATTATTCACTGAGCCCGCCGTTGGCGTGGCGCCAGTTGTCCAGTCACCCGCAGTGTCTGAATCGTGGTTATCAACACGGGCAAAAATATTATTGGCTGAAATATCGTGAAAGAAGTCTTCACCAAGCGGGCCCGCAGCAACTAAATCGTCCAGCGTTACGGGTGCATAGTTGTCAAAGATCGGATCGCTGACTTCTTCTTGTGTTGAAATTTGGCCATTAAAAGTTGCGCTATCACCGAAGATATCAAGGGCTGCCGTTTCTTCAGGAACACCAGCCCAGTTATCATTCAGGGTTAAGGGTTCGAACTCGGCGCCATTGGCAAGGAAAGTGTCAACTTGACCAACATCACCGCCCAAAGACCATGTTACAAGAACACCAACTGGCTCAGTTGTGTCGTTACCTAACGGCCAATCACCAGAAGCGTCTAACGGACCTCCGCCAACAATGTCGCCATCTGCGTTGAATACAAGATAAAGCGTTGAAACGTCAGATCCAGCTTCATCACTTGGATCTGCTTGCAAAATCAACAAATGACCACCAGATGGCACTGTTACATTTGGCAGGTCAAAAGAGACAGGCTCCCCCTCTGGGCCGATAAGGGAAATGGTTGTGACACCTTCTCCAACAGTTGACGGGCCATTACCACCAGTAGACTGATCGGAACCTGTATTGTTACGAAGCTCTAGGAAATCAACTTCTTCACCAGAAGCGGCTTCAAGAAACGCATTAACCGCACCGTTCCCAAGCTCAGCCATCTGTTGTTCAAGATCACTTAGACCTTCTCTTTTTTCTTGGCCGCTCCCAAACAGATCCGTGCCAAGACCAATTTCGTTGAGGAGGAATTGAGGTTGCCCCGGAAGAGCGACTAGAAATTCGACAGGTGCGTCGGCGGGGAAACCAAGAGCTGTTGGATCAAGAAGACCATCAATGCCAATGCCTTCACCGATACCGCCATCTTCGTAAGCACTAAAGCTAGCACCGCCGCCAGCACCACCAGCACCGCCGCCGGCCGCCGGCGCGACTGCGCCCGGATCAAAGGCTTCGACCAATCCGGTAACATCAGCAGCTGTAATAACAGATCCATCAGAAAGCGTCAGTTGAGGAGGAAGTTCGCTACCGGCTTGGGAGAAGAAGCCTTCAAGTTCAATCTTACTGCCATCAGCAATTGACGTAATAATAAGGTCACTACCGTCTTGAGAAAAGACAACAAGATCTGGGCTCGTTACATCAAGGAGGATGTTTTGACCTGCTTCGACAACAACTACTGTACCGTCTGAACTACCACTTACAACGCCGTTTACTGATTTAGCCATATTATTCTTAATCCCTTTACCATCTGCCGAAACTGCGACAGCACTCAATTAGTTTAGGGCATACATTTTTTAGAAAAGTACGCCTACGATTGTCGGCGAATGTAAAGACAGGCACAAACATTGTCATACCTCAAATGAGTGAATGAAACCTATTTTTTGACAGCCAATAAAATTTCAGTTTTCTAATTTATCGCCCTTATTGGGGATAAGCGTTTGCATAATAACCCTATATATATAATGTGGTTTTTAGGGATGCGTGTGAAACGAAACAAAAGGTCGCATTTTTGTAGTGTTGCGATTATTGTTACTAAACCGCGTATAAGTGAGACTGGGGGCTAAACCGATATGTCATTGAAATTTCGTATTCCGGCCGGGGAAAAAATAATTGTAAATGGTGCTGTACTTACCAACACCAGTAGCAAAGCCATGCATTTCTCCCTTGATAATGACGCCTCTATTATGCGGGAGCGAGATATTCTCCTCCCTGACCAGGTCACCACACCCATACATAATGTCTATATGCAGGTTCAGATGATGTATATCGAACCTGAAAACCATGTAGACCATTACAAAAACTTCCAAGAAGCCGCTCAAATGGCATTTTTATCCACCGACGACATCCCGACACGGGACATTATATTTGAAGTTGTCGGTCTTATTGGTGAAAAGAATTTCTACAACGCCCTTAAGATTTTGCAAAAACTCATAAAAGAAACCGCCACAGCTTAACGCGCCTTCACATACCCCCAAAGTTACAACACATCCTCTTGCTTGAATAACCACAAGCGATGCTAACGCACCTGCCCCTGCGCTAATTACCGACGGGATGAGAGGATGCGTGCTCAGCCTCCCCTCGACAATACACCAAGCCCATCAACTCCCCTTTAACGCCAAACTCCGTGTTTTCTCGAAACGCAAAGCTATTCGCTTTTGCGGATAATTCCGCACATTTCAGCCGTATTTTGGACTTTCAGTCAAACACTATGGGCCGCATCAGCAGACTCTTATTATAAATATTCATAATTATTTAAAACACTAAATAACTGAATTAGTAAATTAGTAGTTCAATTTATTAGTGCTTCATGATTTATTAAGAACTTTCCTCAATAATGATCCTCGGCTTCAAAGCAAGCCACGGCTCAAACGGGTCAAGTCCGTCGCATAGCGACAACTCTAAAATGAGGAAATATATTATGGCTTTTTCAGTAAACACTAACGCCAATGCTATGGCCGCTCTTCGGTCACTCTCAAGCACACAAAGCAACCTTTCTACTATTCAAAGTCAGATCCAATCAGGCTTGAAGGTTGGTAGTGCAACTGACGATCCGTCAACTTTCGTGATTTCACAAGGTATGCGCGGTGACATTGGTGGCTTGAAAGCCGTTCAAGAAGGCCTGAACTTCGGTTCAGCGTCTATCAGTATGGCAATGTCTGGTGCTACTGCAATTTCTGATCAGCTCACCGATTTGCAAACTAAAGTCACTCAATCCCTTAATGAAGGTCTTGATACGACAATTTTGCAGTCAGAAGCT
>Ga0209081_1000632_pt1 | contig 21292 bp, 21 predicted proteins | sample GOMGulsemesocosm_4_FD_184636 | JGI IMG/M metagenome (GOLD analysis project Ga0209081, IMG submission 184636) | Methane-oxidizing microbial communities from mesocosms in the Gulf of Mexico - GOM15B Gulf of Mexico (SPAdes) (version 2) | ecosystem: Environmental > Aquatic > Marine > Cold seeps... | reverse complement strand
GTAGATATTGACTCTGAAATGGGTGTAGGTACCATTTTAGAAATAAAAGTACCATTGACCTTAGCAATATTACCAACATTGATGGTGGTAATTGGCAAACAGACATTTGCGCTACCGCTTGCTGCAGTAAATGAGATTTTCCATTTTGATCTGACTAGTACCAATAATGTTGATGGTCAGTTAACCATTATAGTTCGTGAAAAAGCGATTCCATTATTCTACTTAGATCAATGGCTTATACGTAACCCCGAAAATAAAGCTCGCGATAATGGACATGTCGTTATAGTGCAATTAGGTAATCAACAAGTTGCTTTTGTTGTTGACCGCTTAATAGGCCAAGAAGAAGTGGTAATAAAACCACTTGATAAATTATTACATGGCACGCCGGGGATGGCAGGTGCAACTATTACCAGTGATGGTGGCATAGCATTAATTATAGATATACCTAACATGTTGAAGTTTTATGCTAAAAAGTCACCTGTACATAAAAAGAAACTGCGTTCATAGAAAACTAGAATAACTATAAAATAGAGGAAGTTAATGGCTTATAAAGTGCTGGTTGTTGATGATTCAAGTTTTTTTAGACGACGAGTCACTGATATTCTCAATAAAGATCCACAATTAGAAGTTATTGATGTTGCTGTCAATGGATTAGATGCAGTTGATAAAGCGCTTGCTCTTAAACCTGATGTAATTACCATGGATATTGAAATGCCTGTTTTAAATGGCATTGCCGCAGTTAAAAGGATCATGGCACAATCACCAACCGCTATTTTAATGTTTTCTTCATTGACGCATCAAGGGGCTAAGTCAACTATAGAGGCTTTAGAGGCTGGTGCTTTAGATTTTCTACCTAAAAAATTTAGTGAGATAGCACAAAATAGTGATGAAGCTGGAAGTTTATTACGCCAACGAGTAGCACAACTTGCTAAAAAAGGTGGCTTTAATAAACGCAGTATAGCGGCTAAACGCCCTGTTATAAACCGTAGCCTAGAGTCAAAACCTGTCATTACTACTCGAAAATCTATTGCCTCAACTACTTCGCCTATTAGCACTAGAAAACCAGAATCAACACTAAAATCTGCATCAGGAAAGAATTATAGCTTATTAGCTATTGGTACCTCTACTGGTGGGCCTGTCGCTTTACAGAAAATATTAACACAATTCCCTCAAGACTTTCCTCTACCGATCATTATGATTCAGCATATGCCCGCAACTTTTACCAATGCCTTCGCTAATAGGTTAAATTCTTTATGTAAAATAAATGTTAAAGAAGCCAGTGATGGTGATGTGCTTAAACCGGGTTGTGCTTACTTAGCGCCTGGTGGTCGCCAAATGATTATTACGGGTACAAAAAATGCTGCAAAAATTAAAATAATTGATGATAATTCAGAAAAAATAACCTTTAAACCTAGTGTCGATGTGAGTTTTGGCTCTGCAGCTAAAACCTTTGGAGGCAATGTACTAGGTGTTATTTTAACGGGGATGGGTGCTGATGGTAGGGAAGGTTCTCGTATGTTAAAAGCAAAAGGTGCAACAATCTGGGCACAAGATGAACAGAGCTGTGTTGTTTATGGAATGCCTCAAGCGGTGGCTGTAGCAGGCATTTCAGAGTTATCTTTACCCATAGAGGCGATAGCTAGCTCCATATTTAAGGAAATAAAACATGGATAGGCTCAGCATTGCTGGTCTTCTTGTTGCTATATTTGCTATTTATTTAGGCTTCACTTTAGATGGTGGCTCTATTTCAGCCCTATTTGAATTACCAGCATTTATTATTGTCGTTGGTGGCACCTTAGGCGCTGTTATGTTGCAGTCTTCAAGTCGTCAATTTCTTCATGCCTTTTCACTGTTAAAGTGGGTATTTACTCCGCCTAAATATGACGTTGAGGAAGGGATTGAAAAGATAGTTTTTTGGGCTGAAAAATCAAGAGAGTCAGGCTATTTAGTATTAGAAGATGAGGCTCTTGATGAAGAAGATATCTATACTCAAAAAGGCTTGAATTTATTAGTCGATGGTGTCGAAATTGAAAATCTTCGCGTTTCTCTTGAGTTAGACCTAGATGTTTACCGAGAGCATAATTTACGCTCTGCCAATGTGTTCGAGTCAATGGGGGGCTACAGCCCTACTATAGGTATTTTAGGTGCCGTTTTAGGTTTAATTCATGCAATGAGTAATTTAACTGAGCCTGCTTTATTAGGGCAAGGTATTGCAACGGCATTTATTGCTACAATTTATGGTGTTGGTTTTGCAAATTTATTTTATCTACCTGTTGCAAATAAAATTAGAGAAATAATTCACCAGCAAACTATGTATCGTGAAATGATTTCAGAAGGCTTAGTTGCTATTGCTCACGGTGAAAACCCACACGCAATTGAAAACAAGTTATCAGCTTTTAGGTTAGAACAGTGAACCGCTTACGTAAAAGAAGACATAATGTAGAGCATGATAATGTTCACCGTTGGTTGGTTTCTTATGCTGATTACATGACTTTGCTTTTTGCTTTGTTTGTTGTGCTTTACGCTATGGCAATGGTAAATGAAGATCCTTTTGAAAAAATTACTCAGTCTGTAGGCAGTGTATTTCAGGCAAATGAAGAGCAGCCTAAAAATCGTGGTCATGGCGATGACATACTCAATGTAAATACCAGTAAATCTAAAAAAAGATTATTTGGTAATGGTATTCTTGAAGAAGCAGGCCCACAATTAGTGGAAGGCGAGCAAACACTTTCTAATATTTCTGACTCTCAAGTGGGAACTAATTTAACGTCGTTAGAGAGTGAACTTCATACTGCTCTCTATGAGTTAGTTGAATCAGGTTATGCGCAATTAAAAATTGATGGTGATTGGTTGGAGATTGAATTAAATAGTGGCTTATTATTTCCAAGCGGCTCTTCTTCTACAACTAATTCAGCGACCGATATTTTAGCTATTATTTATGATGTTATTGGAGAGGTAAGTAACTTTGTTCGAGTTAGGGGGTATACTGATAACCAAGCTATCAATACCGAGATTTTTTCATCAAACTGGGAATTGTCTGTTTATCGAGCCACCTCTATTTTACGAATATTAGAAGATTTAGGTATAAACTCCGCTCGAATGGCCATTGAAGGGTATGGGCAATATTATCCAACAGCCGACAATACCACTGCACAAGGACGTGCAAAAAATAGAAAAGTTGTGATTGCAATTTCAAAATATGGTTTAGAAAAGTTAAACTTATTAAATACACCCACTATTAGTGTTAAAGATGTTGAAGCAATAACTAAAATTATAAGCCCAGGTGAAAAATCAGATGAAATTAAAATAATTCGTTTACCTGATGGCGGCATTCGTATAACGACACGAAACGAAAAAGAAGGCTTTGTTGAAAAAAACACTCAACAAAGCGATAACAATAATTAAAAAGTTATTTAACTTATAAGTGCATTAGGAATAACTATTGGAAGTTTGGACAGTAGCAAATCAAAAAGGTGGTGTAGGTAAAACTACGACAACCATTGCTTTAGCAGGCTTACTAGCTGAGTGTGGAAATAAAGTATTGTTAGTTGATACTGACCCACATGCTTCATTAAGTTATTACTTTGGCATAGAGTCTGAAGATTTAGATTTAGGTGTTTATGATCTATTTATACAAGTTTCATCAAAAGAGCAAATTTTACAAAGTTTGTGTCCAACGGAATATGAAAATATAGACATATTACCAGCCACCATGGGGTTAGCAACGCTAGATCGTTCATTAGGTGCAAAAGGTGGTATGGGCTTAGTTTTGAAAAAAGCGATGCAAAAAGTATCGCAAACTTATGATTATGTATTAATGGACTGTCCTCCTATCCTCGGTGTACTTATGGTAAATGCACTTGCAGCATCAGATCGAATAATTGTGCCAGTACAAACAGAGTTCCTTGCATTGAAAGGTTTAGATCGCATGATAAAAACTATGGATATTATGCAAGTAGAGCAAGATAAACCTTTTAAGTATACGATTGTGCCAACCATGTTTGATAAGCGAACTAAGGCATCTATTTTAGCTTATAAGCAATTACAAGAAACCTATCAAGAGAAGATTTGGCCTGGGGTTATTCCAGTAGATACAAACTTTAGAAATGCCAGTGTTGCTCAGCAAGTGCCATCTCACTTTGCAGCTAATTCTCGTGGTGTTTTCGCATACAAAAGTTTATTAGATTATTTATTAAAACTACCCTAAAGAAGCATTAAGTAAATGGCAAAAGCATTAGCAGCAAGTAAAAAAGTTATGAAAACCTATTTGTCAGAATTACTGACAGATGAGCCTATGGTGCAAGAAAGCACTAAGCATGAAATTATTCAAAAAGCTACAATAAGTAATAAGGTTGAAAATGAGCGTTTAGAAACATTATTAAAAAATATTAATGCTGAACTTGAAGTTAAAGAAGGTGAACTTGAAACTCAAAAGAGCATCAGTGAAGAAGCTGATGAGAAGCTAGCACCTTTAATCACTAATAAAAGTGGTGGTGATACTATTCAACAAACACCAAAAGGCTATCGGCAAGGTGATTTTCAAGTTTTATTTTTTAATGTTTCTGGTTTGACGGTTGCTGTACCTTTAATTGAGTTAGGCGGTATTCATAAAATTGAAAAAACCACACCGTTAATGGGTAAACCTGATTGGTTTAAAGGCGTAATGTTACATCGTGATGATAAAATCAATGTAGTAGATACTGCTTTGTGGGTAATGCCAGAAAAATGTGACGAAAAACTAAAAAGTTCGCTAAACTATCAATATATTATCATGTTAAATAATAGTCTTTGGGGCTTAACGGCTGAAAACTTAATTGATACAGCAGTTTTAAAGCAAAATGAAGTTAAGTGGTTAGATACCAAAAGCAAGCGACCTTGGCTAGCTGGCTTGGTAAAAGATAAAATGTGTGCCTTACTTGATGTAGATGCATTAATTCAATTACTTAATGATGGTAGCGGAATTCATCAAGATGATTAACCATGTAAATAATAATGAGTTGTAAATTTTTAAAATAATTGAGAGGCAAGTGCTATGTCAGATGAAATAAAAAGTTCTAGCAGTAAAGCAAGTGGCAACGATGAGGTGCTGCAATGGGTAACGTTTAAATTAGAGGACGAAACATACGGCATTAATGTAATGCAGGTTCAGGAAATTTTACGTTATAGCGAAATTGCGCCAGTGCCTGGAGCACCACTTTATGTGCAAGGTATTATTAATTTACGTGGCAATGTTGTTACTGTTATTGATACTCGCTCGCGTTTTGGTTTGGAATCTTGCGAAGTCACCGATGATACTCGTATTGTTGTTATCGAATCAGAAAAACAAGTGATTGGTATACTTGTTGATAGTGCTTCAGAAGTGGTTTATTTAAAAGCCTCAGAAATTGATGATGCTCCAAATATTGGTAATGAAGAAAGTGCTAAATTTATTCAAGGTGTTTCCAATCGAGAAGGAAAGTTACTTATTCTAGTCGACTTGGATAAATTATTATCTGATGATGAGTGGGATGAGTTAAAAGAATTTTAAACTCTTTTTTAGTCTGACTTTAGCTACTCTTTATTATGATTGTTTATTGATTAATAGGTTATCAGGTTTATGTTTTTGTTAGCTGTACCTATTATTGCCACTGTTGCACTCATTAGCAGTTTTTTGTCTTTTATTGTTGTCTTTGTCTTATTTACAAGGCAAAGAACAAAACTGGCTGTTTATGAGTCTCAACTTCAAGCACAAGAATTACTTGTCAATAATCTACAGTTGTCTAGTGACAACCTAAATTTAGCTTTAAATAGCCTCTCAATACAACACGAAAAGTCTCTTACTGAAAATATTCTTATTTCTAAGCAACTTGAGCACAGAATTAAAACACTTCAAACTCAACTTGACTCTCAGCAAGATATTATTTTGCAGTTACAAACTGATCAAGGTAGTGATAAATTTTACACTAGGGCAATAAAGTTGGCAAAGCGTGGCGCCAACATTGAGGAGATTGTTGCAGAGTGTGAGTTACCTCATGCGGAAGTTGAAATGTTAATATCAGTTTATCAAAAGAAAAATTAGGTAATTAGGTTATGTATACCTATATCATATAGGGTATTACGTTCTCTCTATAAATAAAATAAGTTAAACTATACCTATTTATTATTATCATGTATGAACATGGCAAGGATCTAAGCTCAGTGAAGTCTTCTGTATTCAAATCTTTTCGAATTTTATTTTTATTCTCTCTTGTTATGCTATCTGGCTGCTCTAGCATTCCTACTGATGAGAGAACAGCTGACCCTAAGGATCCATTTGAAACTATCAATAGACCATTTTGGACGTTCACTTGGGATTATGCTGATAAATATATAGCTAAACCTGCTTCAGAACTATATACCACCTATACACCACCTTTTTTAAGAACAGGTTTGTATAATATGGCATTAAATTTAAATGAACCATCAAGTATTATTAATAATTTATTACAATTAAAATTTACAGATGCAGCAATAAACACAGGACGGTTTGTTCTTAATTCAACCATAGGTTTATTAGGTTTTTATGATCCAGCTAGTGATTTTTCTTGGTCAGGAGAGCAAGAAGAATTTGGTGAAGTATTAGGTAGCTACGGTGTTAGTGATGGCCCTTATCTTGTTATACCCGCTCTTGGACCAAGTTCAGTTCGAGAAGAGGTAGGTGATTATGTCGATGGCTTATATTGGCCTTTAGTCATTTTAGATTTTTGGCCTAACCTTACTCGCTTAGGGATACTCGGTTTAGAGAAAAGAGCCTCAATTAGAGATCAAGAACAATTACTTGTTGAATCGACGGATCCCTATGAGTTTGTTAAAAATGCATACTTTCAAAATATGAACTATCGTTTGTATGACGGTAACCCCCCTATTATTGTTAATGAAAACGAAGAAGCAGAAATAGATGCTTTATTAGAAGAGTTTGAAGATCTAGATTAAAAATCTCTAGTAAAGATTAATAAACATGTACCGAAGTTATACGTTATTTGTTAGAATTTCGGCAATTTTTTACTCGTACCTAATTGATGTGATTTTCGCTAGGCGATAAATAACTTAATCGACAGGGTATAAACATTTTTGGAAATATATTAATGAATATTATTGAAGGTTCATTTGAAGCAAAAGGCAAGAAATTTGCCATTGTAGTATCGCGTTTTAATCATTTTATTGTTGATAGTTTATTGGATGGTGCCGTTGATGCGCTTAAACGTCATGGCAGTGTAGCTGATGATGACATTACAATTGTCCGAGTTCCAGGTGCTTATGAACTACCATTGGCCGCAAAAAAAATTGCGGCAAAAGGGTGCTATGATGCCATTATTGCTATTGGTGCCGTAATTCGTGGTGGTACTCCTCATTTTGACTTTGTTGCGGGTGAGTGTAACAAAGGTCTAGCACAAGTATGTTTAGAATCAGAAATTCCTGTTTCTTTTGGTGTAATTACTACTGATTCTATTGAGCAAGCAATTGAGCGTGCAGGTACTAAAGCTGGTAATAAAGGTGCTGAAGCCGCACTTGGTGCATTAGAGATGGTCAACGTTCTATCTCAAATTTAGGGAATTTATTGTGAAACCTTCTCCTAGAAGAAAAGCACGTGAATTAACAGTTCAAGCTGTTTATTCATGGCAAATAAGTCAAAATTCAGTTAATGATATTGAAGTTAATTTTATTACTGATAACAGTAAACGTCGCTTTGACATTGAATACTTTCAACAGTTATTACGTGGTGTTACTAATAGTGTAGCTGAATTAGATCTAGCTATATCTCCGCACGTTGATCGCCCACTTGATGATATTGATCAAGTAGAAAAAGCTATTTTACGTGTCGCTATTTTTGAATTAAGCGATTGCCAAGATGTACCTTACCGTGTGGTTATTAATGAAGCGATTGAATTAGCAAAATTATTTGCGGCTGATGACAGTCATAAATTTATTAATGGCGTATTAGATAAAGCGGTCAAATTAATTCGTCCTCAAGATTAAGTAATCTAGCCTAGCAAGTAATGAATTTATAAATCAATGAAAGAATTTGAACTGATAAAACATTTTTTTACTGAGCAATCAGTTAAAAGAAAAGATGTGTTACTTGGCATTGGCGACGATTGTGCTGTGGTTTCTAGTACTGAAAACCAAGACATCGTTGTAACTACCGATACGTTAGTCGCGGGTGTACATTTTCCGTTAACTACTTTACCCAAAGCTATCGGTCATAAAGCGGTTGCTGTCAATTTATCTGATATAGCGGCAATGGGGGCAAAACCAAGTTGGATATCGCTCGCTATAACGTTACCTGACGTGAATGATGACTGGCTCAGTGAATTTTGTGCAGGAGCATTTGAGCTGTGTGATTACTATAATGTTCAGCTTATAGGTGGTGACACTACACAAGGACCGTTAAGTATTACGATAACCGCACAAGGTTTAACGCCTGAAGGAAAATATTTATCTCGCTCAGGTGCTAAATCAGGTGATTGGCTTTATGTCACCGGTGAGCTTGGAGATGCCGCTTTAGCTTTACAACATATAAAAGGCAATTTATTAATAGACAATGAACTCGCTGAGCAAGTACAAAAGAAGCTAGACTTTCCCAAGCCTAGAGTACTCGCTGGTCAAGCATTACGTGAATACGCTTCTGCTGCTATTGATATTTCAGATGGTTTACTTGCTGATTTAGGTCATATTTGTCAAGCTTCAAATATTGGCGCTAATATAGTTTTGGATGCTATTCCTTTGTCTGATGCGATGAATAAGTCACAGTTGTTTGATGATGCTATTAACTTTGCTTTAAACGGTGGTGATGATTATGAACTACTATTCACTGTGTCAGAAGATAACAAAGTAGGAATGGAAACCGCTTTATCTCATGCGGGAACTAAAATTACTTGTATCGGGCAGGTAAATACATCGAAAGCCATTTCAACAACATTGAATAATAAATCTGTACTTATTAATGCTTCAGGATTTCAACATTTTTATTCAAAAGAAAACACCAAAAAATAACCCCCAGAACGCTTTATACTATTATTATGAAAAATTCACATTCCAAGGTTACTTTTGATTTAAAGCAACCGATTCAATTTTTAGCATTAGGCTTTGGTAGTGGCTTAGCCCCAAAAGCACCAGGAACGTTTGGTACTTTAGCCGCCATACCATTTTTTTTACTTTTAACTATGCTAACGCCATTATTTTATTTAATAGCCGTTGTTTTGATGAGTATTGTCGGTATTTATATTTGCGGTAAAGCGGCAGAAGATGTTGGTGTTCATGATCATCCTGCGATAGTTTGGGATGAATTTGTCGGCTTTTTTATTACCATGTTTATGATACCCGTGAGCTGGACAAGTGTTTTTGTTGGCTTTTTTTTGTTTCGCGTATTTGATATTTTAAAACCTTGGCCTATTTCTTTTATAGATAAAAAAATATCGGGTGGTTTAGGTATTATGCTTGATGATATTCTTGCCGGAGCCTTTGCTTTAGTTATCATGCAGTTAATTTTTTAATCGTTTATTTTATGCTTTTATTGATTTCAATCAATGGTATTTCTTTAGCTTTTAAGCTATTTTAAAGTAGAAAACAAAATAAAAATACTTACTTAATGGTTGTTTTTTATTTTTCTACCCTCAGGTATTTATTAAGGCATTATTGTTAGCCTTAATTCGCAATACTTGTTTAAAGTAAAAGTTAAAAGGAATACCTATGAAAATAAATCTTTCTGGTCACCATGTTGAAATCACAGACTCAATAAGAGAAGATATTGAGGAAAAATTTTCTAAAATAGCTAATCACTTTCCAACCTTAATAGCTTTAGACGTTATTATCTCTAAAGAACACAATGATCATCAAGTTGAATTGACGACAAATTATGAAGGTGGACGAATATCAACGAAGGGTGTTGATAGTGTGATGTATCCTGCCATTGCTAGTGCCATTAAAAAACTAGATGCCGCATTAAAGCATAGAAAAGGTCAATTAAAGGCAAATTTACATGCTAAGCCGAAAAGTACGTCTCCTGAAATAGCACATGAAAAAGTGCAAGAAATGAATTTAGCTTAATAATTTGATTTAAATCAGTTAAATCATTTTTTTTAAGCAAAGCTAACAAGAGTTGTTGAATTTAATTCACAGCTCTTTTTTTATGCTCTTTTTTACAAATAATGATTTTTTTGCAATTAAGTTATGCAATAATTATTGTAATTAAAAAGCACCTTATTAAAGGACCCTTTGATGCTTAATTCTTTAGTTAAATTTCCTCAACCTTTGAAAGTAGTTACTCTTAGTGTGTTTTTACTCACACTTTTTGCTTGTTCAGAGCCAGAACAAAAAAGAAAAGCTCTGCCACCCGCCGTTTCAGTTTATAAAGTAAATGTCGAACAAGTAGGTCAATACCGAGAGTTTGTTGCTAGAACGCAGGCGTTTAAAGAAGCTAACTTGCGAGCTCGCGTTGAGGGAGAATTAATTGAACGTCATTTTAGAGAAGGGGCGATGGTTAAAGAAGGGCAATTGTTATTAAGAATTGATCCAGCAAACTATGAAGCTTTACTCTCTCAAGCAAAAGCTGATTTAGCAAGTAGAGTATCAGGTAAAGAAAATGCTATTCGTAACCTAAAGCGAGCTAAAAATTTAATTGGAGATGGCTATATTTCTCAATCAGATTTTGATCGGCTTACTACTGAAGAGTCTCAGGCTAAAGCCTCGGTAAAATCGGCACAAGCTGCGTTAAAACGAGCTGAACTAGATTTAAGTTATACCACTATTTTAGCGCCATTTTCTGGACGCATTGGCAAGGTCAATTACAATGTTGGCAATATTGTAGGTCCAACAAGTGATGCATTAGCAACCCTAACAGTAACAGATCCTATTTATGTGAGCTTTCAAGTAGAAGAAGAGTTGTATTTAAATTATTTACAGCAACATAAAGACTCAAATAGCCCGGATGACGTTAAAATTGATTTAGCATTACGTTTACCTAATAATACTTTTTATGATGAACATGGCCAGCTAGATTTTGCAGGTACAAAAATAGAACAAGGTATGGGAACTGTAGAGCTAAGAGCATCATTTACTAATAGTCATGGCATTATTCTACCGGGGTTATTTGTTACTTTAATCACTGAAAGTCAGCAAAAAGAAACAATGTCAATGGTGCCTCAAGTTGCTATACAAGCAAACCAACAAGGACAGTTTGTATTAATTGTTGATGAAGTAAATAAAGTACAGCAGCGGCATGTGGTTTTGGGTCGTAGAATTAATGCTATGTGGGCTGTTAAAGAGGGGCTTAAAACAGGTGAGCGGGTTGTTATTGAAGGTTTGCAAAAAATAAGAGCAGGAGTAGTGGTTAAGCCAGTGTTAAAAACTGTTGATGCCTTAACAGGTACTATTGCCGCAGAGCTTGTTGAACAAGCTAATGAAGATAATGCTCCTGTGGCTAATCAAAAATAAAGGAGCAGTATAATGATAAGTAAAACTTTTATACATCGCCCTAAGCTAGCCTTTGTTATTTCTATTGTTATTTCCTTAGCTGGTTTTATAGCAATGAGCTTATTACCAGTAAACATGTATCCAGAAATCACACCACCACAAGTGCAAATTTCAGCTGTTTATCCGGGTGCTAGTGCACAAGTTGTTGAGGAATCAGTAATAAGACCCATTGAAGAGCAAATAAATGGTGTCGAAGATATGATGTACATAGACTCTTCAGCCTCAAACAATGGTAGTGCTGTTATTACCGTATACTTTAAAGTAGGAACAGATGGTGATATTGCTCAAGTTAATGTGCAAAACCGTGTTGCTTTGGCAACCAGTTCATTACCTGCTGAGGTAACTCGTGGAGGAGTAAATGTTAAGAAAAAATCGAGTTCAATGTTACTGGGTATTAATTTATATTCTGAACAGGCAGGTATTGATCAATTATTTTTAAGTAATTATGCCACTAATTATTTAACGGAACCTCTGGGTAGGGTTAAAGGAGTTGCTTCTGCAGAAGTCATGGGTGAAATGACTTATAGCATGCGAATTTGGCTAAATCCCAATCGAATGTCTTCACTTAATGTTACTATCAGCGAAGTTCAGCAAGCATTGAATGAGCAAAATATGATTGTGGCTGCAGGTAAACTAGGTGCCAGTCCATCTTTACCTAACCAGCAATTTGAATATTCAATTCAAGCTCAAGGGCGGTTAAAAAGTCCAAAAGAATTTGGTCAAACCATTATTAGAGCACAAGAAAGTGGTAACTTTATTCGTTTAACTGACATTGCTAAAATAGAGCTTGGGGCAGAAAATTATTCAACCAAAGCGCGTTTAAATGGCAAAGAAACCGCTTTTTTAGTTATTTATCAACTGCCCGATGCGAATGCTACTGAAGTTGCTGATTTAGTTAAAGCAAAAATGGCTAAATTAGCAGAGCGTTTTCCTGACGGATTAAAGTATGTTGTGCCGTATGACACCACAGCGTTTATCGACCGCTCTATGGATGAGGTAATCATTACTTTATTTCAAGCGGTTGCTTTAGTTATTTTGGTGGTATTTTTATTTTTGCAAAACTGGCGAGCTACTATTATTCCAACATTAGCTATTCCTGTTTCTCTTATTGGTACTTTTGCTTTCATGCTGTTAATGGGGTATTCCATTAATACGATTACTTTATTTGGTTTGGTTTTGGCTATTGGTATTGTTGTTGATGATGCCATTATTGTTATTGAAAATGTTGAGCGCATTTTAAAGGAAGAAAAGTTACCTATTAAAGAAGCGGTAACTAAAGCGATGGAACAAGTATCAGGCCCTATCATTGCAACAACACTAGTTTTATTAGCTGTATTTGTTCCTGTTGGCTTTATGCCAGGTATAACAGGTGAGCTTTATAAGCAATTCTCCATGACTATTTCTTTTGCGGTAATAATCTCTTCTATTAATGCACTCACATTGAGCCCTGCGTTATGTACTGTATTGTTAACAGAACAAAATATGAAGCCTATTTCTTGGTTGCGGCCAATGGAGCGTTTAATTGAGCGTATGACAGGAGGTTACACTAAAACCGTTAACTTTTTATTAAAGCGAACTATACGAGTTGGTTTATTTGTTGGGATTATTTTTGCTAGTGCTGGTTGGTTAACAACAATTGTACCGACAGCTTTTTTACCTAGTGAAGATCAGGGGTATTTATTTGTTGATATTCAGCTACCCGATGCATCATCAAGTAATCGTACTCAAGCCGTTATGGATAAAATAGTGCCAATAATTATTAATGACCCTGCTGTAGATGACATCGTTACTGTTGGTGGCTTTTCATTACTGGGCGGGGCAGGATCTAATAATGGTTTAGCTATTATTATTCTTAAAGATTGGGATGAAAGAACAACGCCAGAGCTTGATCCGAAACAAGTTGTTCCAAGATTAATGGGGCAATTATGGGCAATGCCTGAAGCACAAATTATGGTGTTTAATCCTCCGCCAATTCCTGGTTTAGGCTCTAGCTCTGGCTTTGAATTTCAACTACAAGACAGCGAAGGACGTGATCCTGCACAGCTGGCTCAAGTAATGAATGGCATGATTTATGACGCGAATCAACGTCCTGAATTAACTCGCGTGTTTAGTACTTTTAGAGCAAATGTACCGCAATATTTTTTAGAAGTTGACCGTAATAAAGTAAAAGCTCAAGGTGTGGCTTTATCTGATATTTTTATTACGTTACAAGCTCAACTTGGCTCATTATATATTAATGATTTTAGTCAGTTTGGTCGCACTTATAAGGTTACGATTCAAGCACAAACCGAGTTTCGTAAAGATCCTTCTGATTTACGTCATTATTTTGTCCGCAATAGAGATAACGAAATGGTGCCATTAACTACTTTAGCTAAATTAACGCCAATTTTAGGGCCAACAAATATTAAGCATTTTAACCTTTACCGAAGTGCTAGTATCACTGGGCAAGCGACAGCAGGGTACTCTTCAGGGCAAGCTATCTCAGTAATGCAAGAAATAGCTGAAAACTTACCTCAAGGTTATATTTATGAATGGTCTGGTCAGTCGAAACAAGAGATTGAAGCAGGTAATTTAGCACCAATACTTTTTTCTTTAGCTATCCTATTTGTATACTTATTCTTAGTTGCTCAATATGAAAGTTGGACAATTCCCTTTTCCGTTATTGCTGCGGTACCGCTAGCTTTGTTTGGCGCGATGCTAGCGTTGTATACTGTAGGTATGGCAAATAATATTTATGCACAAGTTGGTTTGATACTGCTTATTGGTATGTCGACCAAAACGGCTATTTTAATTGTTGAATTTGCTATGGAGGAAAGATCGGCTGGCAAAAGTATTTTTGATGCGGCACTCATTGCAGCAAAAATGCGTTTTCGAGCGGTATTAATGACAGCACTTTCTTTTGTGCTTGGTGTTTTTCCTTTGGTGTTTGCTAGTGGCGCGGGTGCAGGTAGTCGAGTGTCATTAGGTCTTACGGTGCTTTCGGGTATGCTAGCGGCAACTATTTTTGGTACCTTGTTAGTACCATATTTCTACATGATGGTGCAGCGTATGCGTGAGAAAGTAAAAGGTAAGTCAACCAAAGCTTAGCTTTTGGGTTTGATATGCTTGAAATTTATATTTCAAGCATTAACATTTAATATAAATAGCAAGATAACAAGCGAGTTACAACGGTTTAATTCGCTTGAGAATCCTTTAACGCTTGCTCTGCTAATGCTAACTTTTCTCGTTCCGCTTTAGAAATGTAGCGAGGCTTATTACTTTTCTGTAATTTGGCATTCGCTTTTTTTTGCCTCTTTTTTAGCGTGTCGTTAATCTTTTTTTTACGATTCATTTTTACTTCACTTGGTCTTATACCAATCACACTAAATATGTGATCATTTATACTTGTTAAAATTACCAACTACTGCGTTATTTATTTAATAATTAGAACAACTAGTTAATGAAATAAATGTCTTGTATTTGGCAATTTTTCCTGCGTATAAAATAGATCCCCTAATTAATGTAATTGGTATTAAATAGCTGAAATGGCTCTTAGCTGTTATTATGCGCTCATTCACTTTCTCTTGAAAGTTTTATATCTTAACTTGAATAATATAGAGGCACCTACCTTGAGCGCATCAACTAATAATGGCAAAACCCCATTAGCTTTTTCTTCATTAAACATACATCAAGATTTATTGAAAAATTTATCAACGCTTGGTTATCAAGAAATGACGCCTATTCAAGCCCTGAGCTTACCTGAAATGCTAGCAGGTAAAGATGTTATTGCTCAAGGAAAAACTGGCTCAGGAAAAACGGCTGCCTTTGGTTTAGCATTGCTTGAAAAGTTAAAAGTAAAACGTTTTCGCATTCAATCTATGGTGCTATGTCCAACACGAGAATTGGCCGACCAAGTAGCTAAAGAAATTCGTAAACTTGCCCGAGCAGTACATAATATTAAAGTGCTAACATTATGTGGTGGTACACCTTTTGGCCCTCAAATTGGTTCATTAGAACATGGCGCTCATATCATTGTTGGCACACCAGGGCGAATTGAAGAACATGTGATTAAAGGTACGCTTAAATTAGACGATTTAAACTTACTGATCCTTGATGAAGCTGATCGCATGTTAGAGATGGGCTTTGAAGCAGCACTCGATAATATAATTGAACGTACCCCACTAGAACGCCAAACTTTATTGTTTAGCGCTACTTTTCCACAACAAATTCAAACGATCAGTGAAAGTATTATGACTGATCCTATCATAGTTAAAGTGAGTGCTAGTGAAGACCAATCTAATATTAGTCAGCAATTTTTTCATGTAGAAGATGATGCTTCAAGGTTTGAGGCACTGCGTTTGTTATTACTAGACAACCCCGTTGAATCAACCGTTATTTTTTGTAATACCAAAAAAGAAACTCAAGCAGTTTGCAATAATCTGCATGACGATGGCTTTAGTGTACTGGCTTTGCATGGAGATCTAGAACAAAAAGATAGAGATCAAACCTTATTACGTTTTGCTAACAAAAGTGCTGCTATTTTAGTTGCTACTGATGTTGCCGCTAGAGGTTTAGATATAGACGCTCTAGATTTAGTGGTGAACTATCATATTGCTCATGACAGTGAAGTACATATTCACCGTATTGGCAGAACAGGGCGAGCAGGTGCTCAAGGTAAAGCTGTTTCTTTATTCAGTGATAAAGAAAGTTATAAAGTAGGGTTAATTGAAGATACCCTTGAACAAGTGATCAAGCCAGCATTATTACCCTCGATAGATGTATTAAACAACCCAAGAGCGCAAGCTAACATGTCTACCATTCAAATTGATGGCGGTAAAAAGCAAAAAGTCCGCCCAGGTGATATTCTAGGCGCTCTTACAGCTAAAAGCTCTGGTTCTAATAATGGCGGTACAGAAATAAGCGGTAAAGATGTTGGTAAAATTAATGTGCTAGATATAAAAGCTTATGTTGCGGTAAATAAAAAGGTATTAAAAATTGCTTTAAGAAAGCTAACCAATGGCAAAATGAAAGGCCGTAGTTTTAAAGTCCGTCATTTAACAATGTAATACCAATTACATTAATTAGGGGATCTATTTTATACGCAGGAAAAATCGCCAAATACAAGGCATTTATTTCATTAACTAGTTGTTCTAATTATTAAATAAATAACGCGGTAGTTGGTGATTTTAACAAGTAGAAATGATCACATATTTAGTGTGATTGGTATAATACCAAGTATTAGTTATATCAAGAAAAGGTTGTCTTATGAAAAGCCAAATTATAAGTACTAAATTGCCAAAAACACTGATTGCAGCAACATTTCTGTCAGTGTTTCTTTCTAAATCGCTTTATGCTCAAGACGCTTGTGATGTTGAGTTAAATTCAGGTATAACTATCAATAAATCATCTATTGAATTTTTTGATCCTGATAAAAATAAACAAAGTTTATACAAAATTGATAATGATAATAAGTTAAGCATTGGTGGAAAATATGTTTCTTTAAATACAGCTCAACAAGCTTTAGTTGAAAACTATTCTTTAAATATTAGATCTATGGTGCCACAAGTTAGAAACATTGCTCTTGAAAGTATAGATATTGCTTCAGAAGGTATTAACTTAACTTTTAATGAGTTGTTAGGTGAAGACAATAAGGTTGCTGCAGATTTAACGAAAGAGTTGTCATTACTCAAAGAAGAAATAGCGACACGATTTACCATTGAACATGGCTTTACTATTGGTGAAGATGGTTTAGATGAAAATGAATTACTAGGTAAAGAGTTTGAGCAACGCATTGAAGCAGCTATAGAAAAAGCCGTTATGAGTTCAATGGGTAGCCTGCTTTCGACATTAGGACAAGAAATGATGCTATCAGGCGGCGGCGCTAATACCCTTGAAGCACGAATGGAAAGTTTTGGTGAAAGCATTGAGCATGAAATGGAGTCAAGCGCTAAAAAAATAGAACAAAAAGCAGAGGGCTTGTGTTTAGACGCGATTAAAATCGATAAAATTGAAGAGCAGTTAAAGACAAGTATTGAATCCTTAAAGGATATAAATGTTATTACGGTGAAGACTTTGAGTGATCATGCACGCCGTTAATCGATTACATCAATTTAGAAAAAGCCTAAGTACAACGACTTATAAAGCAAGAGGACAGAGGGTAAAGCGTTGTGATTTATGTCGATTAGCTAAAGAGTTCTGTATTTGCTCTATTGCACCTAAAAAAAATTCAGTTACGACCAAAGCTGGTTTTTTGCTTTTGATGTATGACACCGAAGTATTAAAACCCAGTAATACGGGAAAGTTAATTGCCGACTTAATCCCTGACACGTTTGCTTTTTTATGGTCTCGTACCACTAAAAATGATGAACTATTAGCAATACTTGAGGATAAAAAATGGCAACCTTTTGTTGTGTTCCCTAAAGAATATGCTGATGACCATCGTCAAGTTTATACTCATAAAGTGTCTTGTGATGACGGTAAAAGACCTTTGTTTATTATGCTCGATGGTAGTTGGCGTGAAGCAAAAAAAATGTTTCGTAAAAGTCCTTACTTAGATAAGTTTCCGTTGATTTCCTTTGATCCAAAACATTTTTTAATAGGTGATGAATTTACAAGCACAACATTATTAAGTGAAAGGAAAAATTCTCCTGTAGGGGAGGGGTCACGTTATACTGTTAGAAAAACCGAGCTAGAACATCAATTTTCAACCGCTGAAGTTGCCGCAAGAGTACTGGAAATGTCAGGAGAAAAAGGCAATGCCCATTTACTTGATCTATGGTTCGATGTGTTTAATTATCAATATCAAAAAAGTGTATGTCAGCGTAATAAAGGCAATGTTGACGCACTTGAAAATTATCATCGTTATCAGAGATCTTTAAGTAATAAATAAACAGAGTAAGGAATAGGGGTAACGAGTTGTTAGTTGCGAATTATTATTTGAAAGTAACGAATTTAAAGTAACGAATTGAGAGCAGCGAAGACACATATTATTACCTTCGCTACTCACTACTCTTAACTTATTTCATACTTATAGTCGTATGAATTTCAGTGCCGTCTTGATGATCAGGTTCAAACCAACGAGCAGTAACTGATTTAGTGTAAGTCCAGAAACTAATTACTTGCTTACCATTAGGACCTAAATCACCTAATTTAGAACCACGAGATCCAGTGAAACTGAAAAAGGCTACAGGTACTGGAATCGGCACATTAATACCTACTTGACCAACATCTATTTCATTTTCAAATTTTCTTGCATTCCAACCAGAAGAAGTAAATATTGAAGTGCCATTACCGTTAGGGTTAGCGTTTATTATCTCTATTGCTTCTTCAAGTGTTTCTGCTTCTAAAACACATAAAGCAGGACCAAAAATTTCTTGGGTATAAATATCCATGTCGGTCGTTACATCAGTAAATAATGTTGGTCCAACAAAGTTACCGTTTGGATAACCTTCAACTTGGCAATCTCTACCATCTACAAGTAAAGTTGCACCTTGTTCAACACCTGAATCTAGTAAACTAATAATACGCGCTTTAGCTTGTGGTGATACCACAGGACCTAAATCTGCATCACGCTGCGTACCAGGGCCAACTTTCATTTGCTTAGTACGTTCAACAATTTCAGGTAACCAATCACGAGTTTTTCCAACTAAAATAGTAACAGGGTTTGCCATACAACGTTGACCTGCGGCTCCAAATGCTGAACCAAGTAAATCATTTATCGCTCTATCTTTATTAGCATCAGGCATGATAACCATATGGTTTTTAGCACCCATCATAGATTGTGCGCGTTTTCCGTGCTTACTAGCGTGGTTGTAAATATAAGTACCAACGCCTGTAGAACCAATAAAAGATACTGCTTTAACGGCATCTGCTTCTATTAATTGGTTAACAACATCTGGTCCACCATGAACCACGTTTAACACACCAGCAGGAATACCGGCTTTAAGCGCTAATTCAACAAATAAAATAGTTGATGAAGGCGCTTGTTCAGATGGTTTTAAAATAAAAGTGTTACCACAAGCAATCGCAGGTGGAAACATAAACGCTGGTAACATTAATGGAAAGTTAAATGCGGTAATACCAACACCAACACCAATTGGCTTGTTCAAGGTGTATGTATCTACGCCTGTTGCCGCGTTATTTGCCATATCACCTAATTGTAAGCGGGTAATAGAACATGCGTTCTCAATAGCTTCTAATGAACGACCTACTTCGCCTTCGGCATCAGGTAATGTTTTACCGTGCTCTAATGTAATTAACTCAGCTAACTCTTGAGTATTCTCTCTTACCAACTGTTGAAACGTTAGCATGATGCGCATACGGTTAGTTAAAGAAACTTTTGACCATGTTTTAAATGCTTCAGCAGCACTAGCAATGGCAGTGTCAACTTCTTCTTTTGTAGCAACAGGAACACGAGCAACAACTTCTTGAGTCGCAGGATTTAAAACATCTAACCAAGTATCAGTAGTTGAGCGAACTTTTTCGCCATTGATGATCAATGGAATTTCTTTAATAGTCATGACAAACCTTAAAATAAGTAAAATATGATGGTTACTAAAATAGTCTTTTAATAATAATTGAGCAACACTCAAAAGTGCAGTGTATGTTGCATTTTTGCATATTAGCTTAGTTATTGCTATTCTAATAAAATGAATTGGGATGATATTAAAATATTTCTAGAAGTAGCTCGTAGTAAACGTTTATCTATTGCAGCCAAACGATTGCTTATAGATGCGTCAACGCTTTCGCGCCGATTGCATAAACTTGAAGAAAATCTAGCCACTAAACTTTTTGAACGTACTATTGATGGTCATGTATTAACCCTTGATGGTACTAAGTTATTGCAATACGCTCGACGAATGGAGCTTGATGCTACTCAAGCCTTTATTGATATAAAAGAACAAAAAGACATTAATAGCGGCCGAGTTCGCATAGGTGTTACCGAAGCGTTCGGTAACTTCTTTATTGCTCCCCACTTAACCGACCTAAAACAAGCATTTCCAAATATTCAAATAGAGCTTATACACTTTGCTAGAGATGTAAAAATAAGTCGAAATGAAGCAGATATTGCTATCGCAGTAGAAAAACCGAAAAGCACGTCAACAATTATTACTAAACTTTGTGACTATCAGTTGCAATTATATGGTCATGCAAGCTATCTCAATGGTTTAGATGGCAATGTTGAGGTAAATAAATTAGGTAAATATCAATGGGTTAGTTATGTTGATAACCTCCTATTCACCGAACAATTATCATATTTAAAAGAATTGAACGCTGATATTAAGCCAAGCTTTCAAAGTACAAGTGTTACCAGCCAATATAGTGCAATAAAAAGTGGCTTAGGCATTGGTATTTTGCCTTGCTTTTTGGCTGAACAAGATGCTAGCTTAGTTAAACTATGTGAAAACAAAATAAAATTAGTGCGTAGCTTTTATTTGGTAACTCATCCAGAAAGCAAACGTTTATCTCAAGTTGAAACAGTGTGGCGATATTTAAAAGAATTAACACACAAAAAACAGCAACTGCTTATGCCAGAATAAGCAAAAAATGCCTTTGCAAAGTAACGAATATTTAGGTGAACATGAATAACTCAAATCAATTATTAGAAGAAAGTGTGCAAGTAAACTCAAGTAAAGCGTCATGGCCTTTAATTTCTTTTATTATTTTAGTCGTTATTGCTATTGGCATTGCATGGCAATTTACAGGAACTAAACCTGAACCAATCGCTGCGGAAAAAACCATTTCTGTACCTGTAACTTCACCTGTAATGAAACCTAAGATTGAAGAAAAAGTTACTGTTGCCGAATCCACTGTCGTCGAATCC
>Ga0209081_1000631_pt1 | contig 21334 bp, 17 predicted proteins | sample GOMGulsemesocosm_4_FD_184636 | JGI IMG/M metagenome (GOLD analysis project Ga0209081, IMG submission 184636) | Methane-oxidizing microbial communities from mesocosms in the Gulf of Mexico - GOM15B Gulf of Mexico (SPAdes) (version 2) | ecosystem: Environmental > Aquatic > Marine > Cold seeps... | reverse complement strand
AGTCATATCCAGTACTTGATGAATATTCTTGCCCTTGTAGCGAATTTCCAGGGTTTCTCGGTTGTAGCGTGCGCCCTTGCAGGTATCGCAGGTGACGTAAACATCGGGCAAAAAATGCATCTCGACTTTTTTAACGCCGTCACCCTGACAAGCTTCGCAGCGTCCGCCTTTGACATTAAAGCTGAAACGGCCGACTTTATAACCTCGTGAGCGAGCTTCTTGCGTACCCGCGAACAGTTCCCGCACTGGAGTGAAGATACCGGTATAGGTCGCCGGGTTAGAGCGGGGCGTACGGCCGATAGGGCTCTGGTCAATATCGACACATTTGTCGAGCTGCTCAAGACCGCTAACACTGGTGTGGGGTGCGGGGGTCAAGGTCGTCGCTTTGTTCAGCGCCGTCGCCGCGAGCGGGTAGAGGGTTTCGTTGATCAGTGTCGACTTGCCGGAACCGGATACCCCAGTAACACAGGTCAGCAGGCCGATGGGAATATCGATATCCACCGTCTGTAAATTATTACCGTCGACACCGCGCAGGCTGAGCTGCTTGTCAGCATCGTTGGGCGTGCGTTCAGCGGGGATGGCGATGGCTTTTCGACCGGACAGATAATCGCCAGTCAGCGAACGCTCTTCAGCGAGAATATCCTCGACCTGCCCACAGGCAATTACTTCGCCGCCGTGGACGCCTGCGCCGGGGCCGATATCGACCACGTAATCAGCGGCGCGAATCGCCTCTTCATCGTGTTCAACAACGATCACCGTGTTGCCGAGATCGCGCAAGCGCACCAGGGTGCTGAGCAGGCGCGTGTTATCCCGTTGGTGAAGGCCAATGGAAGGCTCGTCGAGAATGTACATGACGCCGACCAGGCCCGCGCCAATCTGGCTAGCTAGGCGTATGCGCTGGGCTTCGCCACCGGAGAGGGTTTCGGCGCTGCGGTCGAGGGTCAAATAATTAAGGCCCACGTCGACCAGAAAATGCAGGCGGTCGCGAATCTCTTTCAAGATTTGCTCGGCAATTTGCGCCTGTTGGCCATCGAGCTCGAGCTGCTGGTAATAATCGGCCAAATCACCAATCGACAAAGCCGTCACTTCGGGCAGGCTGCGTTCATCGATAAATACATGCCGTGCGGCTTTATTAAGACGCTGGCCATCGCAGTCAGGGCAGGACTGGGTATTTTGATATTTGGCCAAATCTTCGCGCACAGTCTGGGATTCGGTCTCCCGGTAGCGCCGCTCCATATTGGGAATAATGCCTTCAAAGCTGTGGGTGCGCTTATAAACGCTGCCGCGATCATTGACATAACTGAAGGCGATCTCTTCATTGCCGCTGCCAAACAGCACCTTTTGTTGCTGGGCAGAAGTCAGCTCCTCAAAGGGTGTGTCGATATTAAAGCCATAGTGACTGGCCAGCGAAGTGAGCATATTGAAGTAAAATAGATTGCGCCTGTCCCAACCGCGAATGGCCCCCTCTGAAATCGTCGCCTCAGGGTGTTGCACCACGCGGTCAACATCAAAAAACTGCTTGTTACCCAGGCCGTCACAACCCGGGCAGGCACCGGAGGGGTTGTTAAAGGAAAACACCCTCGGCTCGAGTTCGTTAATACTGTAGTTGCACCGTGGGCAGGCAAAGCGGGCGGAGAAAATATGATCGGGCTTGTCTTTGTCCTCGTCATCCATATAAGCGGCGAGCACCAGGCCCTCTGACAGGACGAGGGAGGTTTCGATAGATTCCGACAAACGCAGGGCGATATCGTCACGCACCTTAATGCGATCCACCACTACCTCAATAGTGTGTTTCTTGTTCTTCTCTAAATCCGGCAGCTCGTCGAGCTCATAGACACGGCCATCGACACGGGCGCGAATAAAGCCCTGAGCGCGCAACTGCTCAAATACATGCAGGTGCTCACCCTTGCGCTCACGAATCAGCGGCGCAATGATCATCAGCTTAGTGCCTTCGCCCAGCGCCAGTATCTGGTCGACCATCTGGCTAACGGTTTGCGCCGCTAGCTTCTCATTGTGCTCGGGGCAGCGGGGTTCACCCGTGCGGGCATAGAGCAAACGCAGGTAATCGTAAATTTCAGTAATGGTGCCCACGGTAGAGCGGGGGTTGTGGGAGGTCGATTTTTGCTCAATAGAAATAGCCGGCGACAAACCCTCAATGTGATCGATATCGGGCTTTTCCATCATCGACAAAAACTGCCGGGCGTAGGCTGAGAGAGACTCGACGTAGCGCCGTTGGCCCTCGGCATAAAGCGTATCAAAGGCCAGTGAAGACTTGCCCGACCCCGACAGCCCGGTGATTACCACCAGCTTGTCGCGGGGTATATCAATATCAATGTTCTTAAGATTGTGGGTGCGAGCACCGCGTAATTTGATTGATTTCATGGGCTGGGCTTAACCGTTGGGCAAACGAGTAATTATAGAGGTATCTGTGACTTTAGCGATACCTGAGAAGCTGTTCGCCGGCAAAGCTAAAAGTGGATGGCAGGGGTGAGGGGTCCCTAAAAAATCCCAGTAGCGCGTTAGCGTTACTGGGATCTTAGATTGTTTCTTTTTTAAACTAGGCCAACACTTCCAAGCCCTTTTCTGCCACCAAGTTAAGAAGCTTGAGCGATGGGCCGTTAGGCCTTTTAGCGCCTTGCTCCCACTTCTGAACCGTGGACTTACTGGTGTTCAGGTAAGCAGCGAACACACCTTGGCTTGCCTTCGCGCGGGTGCGGATACGCTTGATCTGCACGGCTGAGTACTCTTTCACTGGCGGCAGGCATAGTGCGTCGAACTCGCGCAGCGTGGTTTCTTTCATCACGCCAGCGGCATGCAAGTCTTTAGCGCTGTCGTGAACCATATCTAAGATTGATTTATCCATCGTTTTCTACCTCGATTAACGCGCCGTGCTTAATGGCTTCGGTTAATGCTTTATCGCTGTATTCCAGCAACTCTTTGGTTAAGTGTTTTAATGCCTTCAGCTCGTCAGCGCTGATATTGGCGCGGGCATTCTTGGCAAAGCCATACACGAAGAACGCTTTATTTCCGACCCTGTAGGCCAGCAAGGTTCTAACGCCACCGCTCTTACCTCTTCCGGCCAGCGCCACACGCTTTTTGACCACGTGACCGCCCAAGTCTGCATCGATCAGGCCGCGCTCCATCTCGTCAACCGCAGCAAGCAGAGTCTCATCACCCAAGCCTTCCTTGGCCGCCCATTTACTGAACGCCTTGTTTTTAAATACTCTCATCGATTACCCTTAATGATCAAGCTTAAGTGTGGCACTTAGTGCTATATATTTTCCAGGCTGTTTTCGCAAGACAATAAGGGACAGACCAGAATGGCACTAAGTTAAGGGGCTTTGGCATCGGTTAATCAACAACTTAGGCCAGGTTTTATCTATCTTTCGAGGGAGCTAAAATTATGCTAAATAGCTTAACTTAGTGCCATTCGGTAGCGTCCCCTTTAGGTTCCGCATAAAGCGTATCGAAGGCCAGTGAAGACTTGCCCGACCCCGACAGCCCGGTGATTACCACCAGCTTGTCGCGGGGTATATCAATATCAATGTTCTTCAGATTGTGGGTGCGGGCACCGCGCAGTTTTATCGATTTCATGGGCTGGGCTTAACCGTTGGGCAAACGTGTAATTATAAAGGTATCTGGGATGTTAGGGATACAGGCGAATGTCTCGTTTACCGTGCAGGCTTTGTTGATTTAAGCCGTTCAATGGATACGTGAATGCCGGGCAGTGATAGCTTTTTTGAAAATGTCGAGTAGTTGCTGCGCCGAATTATCCCAGCTGAATCGTTTTACATTACATGCTGTGTTATCAGCAAGGGCTTCGAGTACAGCTTCATCGCTTATTAGTTGCTCTAAGCCCCTGGCTATTGAGTCGATATCAAGTGCATCTACGAACAAGCCTGCATCACCGGCAACTTCAGGCATTGAAGAGTTATTTGCAGTCAGCACCGGTGTACCGTAGGTCATAGCCTCAAGCAGTGGCAGACCAAAACCTTCGTGAAGTGAGGGCATGGCAAGGAAAAGTGCGTTTGAATAAAGTCCGGCCAGGGTCGCCTCATCAACATAGCCCAGTAAGCTAACGTGGTCGTTTAAATCTAAATCGGTAATTAAGGTTTCAATGTTGACACCTCCCCAGCCCTTGCCGCCGGCAATAACCAGCATGGCCTTTTCTTTCACCGGCACAGGTAGCCGAGAATAGGCGGTGAGTAAACGACTCAGGTTTTTGCGAGGTTCAAGAGTGCCAATAAATAGAAAATAAGGTCGGGTTATGGCGTTTTCTTTTAATGATAATAGGGAGGGTGATAGTGACACTTGGCTTGCACCCAAAAGTACAGTATTGATTTTGTTATTGAGAATGCTAAATTCGGCTTTAATTGCGTCAGTCGTCGCCGTTGAATCGGCGACAACAGCGTCGGCATTTTTAATGGCATGAGGCATTTGAATAGATTCGCGTAGACGTGAAATAGGGCGCATTGTTTCGCCTGCATATTTCCAGACTAAATCGTGAATTGTCACTACACGTGCCGTCGCTTTTGGTAACAAGCCGGGTAGCCGGTGGGACGGCCCCCAGAAAATATCTACCTGATCTTGCTTCGCCCACAAAGGTAAAATAAAAGCACCCCACAACTGACGAAGTACAGGGCCTTTACAGTGCAGTGTTCGGATAGTCGTAGCTTGCAGTGCAGACATTATTGCGTGAGGGAAAGGTGCAGGGCTAAAAAGGTGGAGCGAAACACCGTCCAGTTTTGACAGGGCCAGGCACATTTCTAAGGTATAGCGGCCTATGCCCGTAAGGGGGCGCGATAATAAGCGGGCGTCAACCCCAACTTTCATTTGATGTTTTGGCCATCACTTTGCAGCATCCAGCGTAGCGTTTGTTCAAGCGGGTAGGGTTGCCAGTTGTTAATAAGCGAATGTAGTCGGCTATTATCACCGACCAAAACGCGGACCTCATTGGCCCGCACAAAGTCGGGATTCACTTGCACTTCAATACCCTGCCCGGTGATCTTCTCACATAAGGCAATAATGCTTCGTAAGGTGTGTTTAAAGCCTGAGCACACGTTAATGGTTTTGCCGGAAGGACAAGCCTCAATCAGTTTTCTATAGGCTTCACAAACAGCGCGAACATCGCCAAAATCTCTGGAAACATCGAGGTTCCCCAGTTCAATAACCGGCTTCTGTTCACGAAAGTGGCTGACGATTTTAGGAATCAAAAACTTAGTGTCCTGGCCGAGCCCGGTGTAATTAAAGGGTCGCGTAATCATCAGCGGCAAGCTATCCGACCATAGTCGCGCCATGTGCTCCATGGCGAGTTTACTGACCGCATAGTCGTTAGCGGGGTTTGGCCTGGCGCCTTCGTTTAGCACCCCTTCAGACTGATTGCCATACACATTGGCGCTGCTCGCCAAAAGTACCGCGCTTACATCGGGCGTATGCTGGGCGAGAGCGGCTAGTAAATTACGTGTGCCGATTAAATTGACTTGATAAAAGGCATTAGCATCGCCATGGCCAACAAAGGCGACGCCGGCAAGGTGAGCGACAGCTTGCGGTGCGGTGTCCTTAATTTCAGTAGCGACGGCGTTGGGATCAGTTAAGTCAGCTTGCAAGCCAATAACAGTATGGCCATGGGCCTCAAGCTCAGCTTTTAAGTAGCGCCCGGTAAACCCATTAAGCCCAGTGACTAATATGCGCATTAGAAAGAATATCCAGCCTTATTGCGACGCAAGTCAGCTTCAACCATCATCGCGCAAAGTTCTTCAAGCGTGGTTGTTGCCTCCCACCCCAATACATCTTTTACTTTTTGTGCGTCACCCACTAGCAGTTCAACTTCTGCCGGACGATAAAACTGAGGATTAACCCGGACAAGTGCATTGCCCGAGGCAGTATCAATCGCCACCTCATCTTCTTCTGTGCCTTGCCATTCAATATTGATATCAGCAGCCTTACATGACATGGTGACAAAGTCGCGCACTGTCTCAGTACGGCCCGTAGCTAACACAAAGGTATCGGCTTGTTCGGCCTGTAAAATACGATACATGCCTTCCACATAGTCTTTTGCAAAACCCCAATCACGTTTAGCATTCATATTCCCAAGCTCAAGACAGTCCAGTTTACCCAGCTTAATCTTGGCGATACCATCGGTAATTTTACGGGTAACAAATTCAAGGCCACGTAGTGGTGACTCGTGATTGAACAAAATACCGCTGCTACCAAAAATATCGTAACTCTCTCGATAGTTAATCGTCATCCAGTGGGCATACAGTTTTGCAACGCCGTAAGGACTACGAGGATAAAAAGGCGTAGATTCTTTTTGGGGTATCTCCTGCACCTCACCAAACATCTCAGAGGTTGATGCTTGATAAAAACGAATCTTTGGATTAACGATGCGAATCGCCTCAAGAAGATTTACTGCCCCAAGGCCGGTAATCTTGCCAGTAGAGATCGGCTGCTCAAAAGAGACCGCCACAAAACTTTGTGCCGCAAGGTTGTAGACCTCATCCGCTTTGCTTGACTCCAACAAACGAATGGCTGACCCAAGATCAGTTAAGTCATAATCAACCAAATGAAAGTTAGGATGATCCTTAATGCCTAGCTCTTCAACCCGCCAGAAGTTTGTAGAGCTGGTACGGCGATAAGTGCCATAAACGTTATAGCCTTTGCCAAGTAATAGCTCACTAAGATAGGCGCCATCTTGACCAGTTACTCCTGTTATTACCGCTGTTTTCATAAATGATCTAACCCTTTTATCTTCTTCTAAATTATTTAAAGCATTTTTTCTGTAAACCTAGTTGGCTTGTATCTGGCCGATTGGTTTTATTTTATAATTTCAAATATTTATGCATAACTGTACAGGGCGTTAACAACATACGCAGAAAAAATACCCGTGATTATGCCTGCAAATATTTCAACAGGTGTATGCCCCATGCGCTCACGGAGCCTCTCTATATTACGCGCTCCACTTAACCTATTTATAATTTCTGCCTGCATACCAACCTGCTTACGCAGACTACTAGCATCAAGAATAACAATAAATACTAAAGCGATAGCAACTCCGAAAGCAGGGCTACCAAATCCATCTTGTATGCTAATTATCGCTGCAATACTACCTACAATCGCACTGTGGTTGCTAGGCAACCCTCCATACCCAATCTGGCTAAAAGCTAGTTTTCTTGCTTTTATACTATTAATCGTAAATTTACTCCCCCCTGCTATTAACCAAGCAACAAATGGAGTAATCACATAACATAAATCCATAATTCACACTCCCATTGGGCTAACTGTCCATACGCATATTGTGCCCCAGATAATCGCAGTTAATAAAAGCTGTCGGTCTGAATAAAGAGCATCTGTTGGTGACTCACCTTCATTCTTCGACTCCACAATAAACCAGTAACGGTATAGCCCAAATATGACTAAAGGTATGGTCATAACTAACCCTGGCCGTGTCGTCATAACAAACAGACTATAAAATAGTAATGCGCCTGTTGCTGACATTTCTGCGTACTTGTCAAGCAATGCAATAGAATAGAACTCTAAAACTTTCCGGCTTTCTTTTCCATTATTCATCAACTCCTGCCTGCGTTTGACAGCTGCAAGAAACAAAGCAAGACATAGAGTCGTAACAAACATCCAAGACGATACAGGTACCGACAATGAGATAGCACCAGCATAAACTCTGAGCACAAAACCTGTCGCAATAGTAAAGATATCAATAACTGGCTGATGTTTAAGGATAAAAGTGTAGGTTAGATTCAGTAGTAGGTAGCCTCCAATTACAAGCATTACCTCAGGATGTATGAAGTATCCCAAAAAAAGAGTTAAGAATAAGACTATCAATAATGCAGTTGCTTGTGATTTGGAAATCTGTCCAGATGCCAGAGGTCTACTCTTTGATTTAATCGGATGCTTGCGATCTTGTTCAATATCACTGTAATCATTGATGATATAAATAGCAGACGAGGCTATACAGAAAAACGCTGCTGCTAGGAATGTATCCCAGATTGAGGCGGCGTCAGTAAATAGGGCTGAAAAAACAAGCGGAGCAAAAACGAAAATGTTTTTAACCCATTGTTTGGGCCTCATCAACTTGATAAGGCCAAACAGATTAGCTTTGATATTTAAGGCGTTTAACATTTGTATTATTTGGCCAGTGAGGTTACTAAACCATGGTATTTGCTAACAAATCGCTCATTACAAAAATTTTTCAAGACACTATCCTGGATTTGTTTACGGCCATATTTTTCACAATCTAGTATTGCATCCTTTAAAGCTGATGTTAGTGATTCAGGCGAACCCGGCGTGGCCAAGCGTCCTATTTTAGTTCGTTTTACCACCTCGCGCACACCAGGTAAATCAGAGGCAACTGGCAGCGCGCCAAACGTCATTGCTTCAAGCTGAACCATTCCAAATGCTTCAAATGGATTTACACTGGGCAATACAAGGATATCAATAGTTGAATAAAATGACGCCAGCTCTTCATCAGTTAACCCGCCTAATAAAACCACCTGCTCCTTAAGTTGTTTTATATCATTTTTAATCTCATTGATTATTGCGCCGCCAGCAATTTTTTCAAAATCGCCGGCAAGCCAAAAAATAACTTTTTGTCCTTTGAAGTTTTTTGCGGCCTTCAAAAGAACATCTATTCCTTTTTCTGTTACAAACCGCCCAACAAACCCAATAACCTTGTAAGCAGAGGGCTTCGCGGTTAGCGAGGATACATGCTCTTTGTTGTAACCTTCAAAGCGATTAGGAGGGGGAATCGGTGTGCATTTATGGTTATACCCATTTAGATAAAATGAATTGCTCGCGTAGTCATCGCTAGAAACAACAATGCTCGTTGATCTTTTTAGAGCAATTCTCCCTGATTGGCGGACACAAGCAACAGCAACTCGACTGATCCAGTTTCCGACCAAAGCCATATCGCAGTGATATTTTAGCAAAACTGGTTTTCTTGTCATTAATGATAACAACCCACTTTCAAGCATAGGAAAATGGATGTTAATTACATCAGCGTCTTTAGATAATTTTCTAAAAAGTGAAATAAACTCTAGCGATATATATCCTTTATTAAAGAAAAATAGGGGCTTGGCTCTATATATCCAGTACCCATTAACTAATTCCTTATCTTTCAGATTCCTTTCATGCTGGCCAGTCAAGACAATGATCTCAAATTCCTCAGACAGACATTCAGCCATATACTTAGCATATTCACTTACGCCGCTGATATACGGATAGTAGTAATTCACTACTATTAATAATTTCGTCCTAACTTTTCCCAACGACAATTACCCCTAGAACAATTAGTGCTATGCCAGCCAATCTGATAAGGCTTGGTTGCTCACCTAAGAACAGGTAAGCAACAAAAATAGTATATATGTAAACAACTGCCAATAATGGCTGTAATTTTGTCAACTCCATAGTTTTTAATATGTACGCCCAGAACAACACCGGAATAACATAACAAAAGACACCTGCAAGAAGATATGGGTTGATAACTATCTGAAATGCAGACTGTATTGAAACTTCTGAGAAATTTGTATTTTCTGATAGTTTTTTAAGAAAAACACCACCAAAAGCTGTCAATAAAGCGCCCAAGTTAATTAACAAGAATTGCGAAGTAGTCACTTGTTTTTTTCTAAAATGTATACGGTATTTTCACCATAGTGCTCTTTTAAAATTGCAGTTCCAAGTATAAATTGCAATGCGGTAAGGCCTAGTCGAAACAAATCAAAAAGAAAAATGCGCCCCCATGATTTTTCATAAGGGAAGTCATAAAATCCATCTGAAAATTTATCAAGCACCTTCATCCTCCATCGTGTTTCAAAAAAATCACTCCATTCATGTGAAGACTTTAAATTAATATGGGTGGGGTCGCTAAAGGCTGACCATTGCCCGCCTTTTAATCTATGAGCTAAGCCAGCTGCGTTCGGCATAACAAAAAGCAACTTCCCCCCTGGCTTTAATATACGTTTGAACGAAGCACCAATATCTTCAAGGCTATGATCATCTATGTGCTCCAGTACATGCAAGGCAACTATCGAACCAACCGAGCCTTCATCCATGTCAGATAAGCTTTCAATTAACTTCACATCTGGTGCGTTAATGACAATTTGTTTTCGTGCAAATTCATTTATTTCGTAGCCGAAGACCTTGGTTTTTTTTGACAACCGCTTCGCCAAGTGACCAACCCCGCAACCAAATTCTAAAGTGGGTCCCTCGGATATGTAGCGTGCCCAAATTCGACTGTAAAAAGCTAAAGCAGGTCGATCTTTATCTTGTGAGTTAGCTTCATAGTATTCATTATCAAACTTCAATCTTGCGCCCCTAGTGCGTATTTATAAGTGTAGTATTGAGGTGCATACTTCGAATCATCGCAAACAATTTTCTTGTGTCATTTGAGTCGCCCGCTTCTTGTGGGGAAGCAATATCCCAGCTAGACTCAAACCTAATCTTGTGATAACCCTTTTGAATTTTCAGTTCAATGAGCGCCTTATCAGTAGCGAACTTATCAGCCATAACGCCATCAACATAAATGTTTACATAACCATTTGATGGAGGTCTAAAGTACCCTATTTCTATAGATATAACAGAAGTTGTTTTGCTATGTGTTTCAACATTAAAGACTGACTCTGTCCAGCAATGTGAAGGCTCACATCGGTGCCAACCATTTCCAATAGTCACAACCCCAGTATTTTTCACATTTATTAAGTCATAATTTGGGTAATTAACTACTTGATGGTGTTTGTATTTAATAATAGAGCTTTCAACAATCGCCCCCTTAGCTTGAAGTAAATAGTCTATGCCTGATGCGCTTTTCAAAGTGTCATTTAATACATCTCTAAAATACCCCCCCCTTAATACATCATCAGATATATCAGGCATAACCATACGCGCTCCCTTTTCATGAATAAAGAACGCTGCGTAGTGTGATTTATGAAATGGCTCAACACCCAAAACAAGCGCTGTATCATCAAGTGCAACTATATCTCCGGCAGAAATTTGTGACGCCATATTCTCGTTTCCATAGTTCATATCATGCTGATTAGCCATCGATTTCAACAACTCACCTGACCTAAAAAAGTAATCAATGGAAATGTAACTTGTCATTACTATAAGAGCAGCACAAGCTAATATATACCTATAATTGACCAGCATGAGTGTAAGCAAATTGTCTCTACTACCTACGCACTTTTTCATACCCGCAAAAAACCAAAGAATACCTGCGGAAATAAACACGTACCAACTTGAGCCCACAAGCTGCAATATTTTATGCTCGCCGTACTGATATGCAGTTATCTCAATAATAAATACTAGAAGCCCTGAAAGTCCTAATAGCGCAATTATTGGGCCTTTCCACTTTGCATACATGCCTAACAATAATATAAACAACATAGCTACAGACAAATAAACTAAGCTTGACTTGGATATATTTTCATGGCCAAGCAAATCCCCCGCCACAAAACTTCCCAACCAATACCATTCTGGAGCATGTATATACCATGAGCTCCATGCTGATCCGCCATGAGCAATATCAGAAAGTAATAACAATCCTTTCAGCGATTGGTAAGCTACATAGTTACTTGTAATTAAAAAAACAATAAATACAACGGTAGAGCTGCATAAAAAATACCGAATCTTTCGGCTAAAATTTTCCTGTTTATTAAAAAAATCGCTTAACAAAGCAAACAAAGCAAAAAATCCTGTATACCATATTGCCTCACCGTAAAAATGACCAGACAATCCAATTAGCATCCCCATTACTAAGGGCTTATATTTATGTCTCGGCATAAATATTAACGAAAACATCAGCGCTACACAGCTGGAGGCGAACATAGTCGCGAGGTTGCTATTTACTAGTGTTCCCAACCAACTAGTGGATACACTAGCCAGCATAGTTACAAAGAAAATTTGTTTTTTATACTTTAACGGGCTTATTAACATAGCATCTGAAATAACCCTAATACTAAGCCATGCAAAAGCACCCGCTGTAACGCCAGCCGCCCAAAGCCCTGACCCCGTTTTATCTAAACTGAAGAACTGCCCCCAACCAGCCAATGTATATGTCCCACCCCTGTACAAAAGGCAGTCTCTTCCAATAAATACGCTTCCTTTGTCACAAGTACTTAACCCCCAAAGAGCTTCCACCATCTGACCACTTGCTTGCAAAGGGTATAGCAAAGACCATTTCATACCCTCGTAATAAATTAAGGAATCGTGGTTGGGTCCTTCCACTAACCAAAACTTATCAAGTCTAAACAGAACTAAAACAACAGTAAGTAAAAAAAGCTGCACTCCCCACAAAGATAAGACATCATGAATCGTATCAATCTGATCTTTTCCTTTTTTGGTCAAAATTAGCTTGGTGATAATAAAAAGAATGGCAATAGTAAACACTATAAAAATAATATTTGAGCCTACTACCTGATTAATGTTCACCATAATCAAGAGCGTGCCAATAAACACCAACATGTAACTTAATGTGCAGGAGCTTTCAGCGTCTACTGTTGCTTTACCAGTCAGCCACCTACCCACATAAACCACCCACAAACTCATCAATAAGCTAGAAACTACTGCCGATAGAACTATCATCTATAACTCCGAGTTTTCGGGCAATCCAGCTTAAACACCTAAATGAGTCAGCAACTGCGAGCAGCTACGTTCCCATGTTAAAAGTGGAATACCCCCTGGTTTAGGATGATTATTTGATTGGAATGCTGGCAGCCAATTTTTGATGGCCTTTACCAATACGATGTGACTAACACTATTATCAAAATAAAATGCATGTTCTCCCGCAATTTCTCGAAACACAGGTATATCTCGGGCAATGATAGGTAACTTATGTTGAGCAGCCTCGATTAGCGGCAGGCCAAAACCTTCTCCCTCACTGGCAGCTATCAGGCAAGTAGATGCCGCGTAAACTTTTTCGAGATATTCATCGCTGATACCTTCCAGCCAGAACAAATGCTTACCAAGCACAGGGTGGTGGCGAAGTTTATCAATCAGCTCTTCAGCCACCCAGCCTTGTTGGCCGACAATAACTAAAGTTACATCAACGCCTTCTGACCAAAGCTGTTCGAATGCCAAAAGGATTTGCGCATGCCCTTTACGTGGCTCAATGGTTCCAACCATCAAAAAGCTGGCGTTTTCTTCAATTGTCTTCAGCACTTTATCAGCGCTATCAGGTATGCCGCGGGTAGGTCCCGAGTTCTCAACATCGGCGCCTAGATGAAACCAGGATATATTGAACGGACGAAGCCTTTCCACTTCATGCTCATTAACCCAGGTACCGACTTCATCGGCCACGGCTTTGGAGATGCAAAGGGCACCATCACTTTCAGCCACAATTGCAAGCCATCGGCTATGCATTTCAGCAGCGTCTTCGGGAAATGCTCCGGCAAATGCCTGCGGCATCAAAATAGGTAGCAAGTCATAGACCACAAACTGAACCTGTACTCCATCGCGCCGCAGTTGCTGATAAAAATCTTGCTGTGCCGTTACAACATGATGCTGAAGATCCAGCCCTAAAAAAACATCACCATTCTGATATTCAATAGGCTCATCAGTTAATGGCCCATGGTAATCGTCCATAAATTTTGAATTAAAATGGCGAGCATACCGATACCCTTCATCAGTTGTCGCGTAAACTGGCTCAACTTGCAACCTATTATTTGAGCAAGCGAGCAACTCTTTAAGAAGTCCACGAACAACCCTCTGCACTCCTGTTTTGGCATCTGTCTGAACCAATTGAGAAACATCTATCAACAACTGTTTTTTTCCAGTCTGTGGGTGGTTTAGACCTATGGCGAACGCTAGTTTTACAAGATTTTGTTCTGAAATATCAGCAGGGATCACTTTTGCTAGTTGATTGGAGAGGGTGTGCGTTACAGGTAATCGATCTTGAGGGCTATTCTTATCGTTTATAATATTTTCAAATGCAGAGATAGCAATCTTGGCACTCCTATCCCAGGAAAACTGTTTAGCTTGATTAAACCCTGATTCAATCAAGCTTTGTCGAAAATTCTCATTGGTTAAAACTTTCGTAACCTTAAGGGCTATAGCCTCTTCTGAAAAAGGATCAAAGAGTGCATCTTCATTTCCAATAACTTCTGGCAAACTTGATGTATTTGCTCCGATTACTGCTGCGCCGCAAGACATCGCTTCCAGGGCAGGTAAACCGAAGCCTTCATGCCAGGATGGGAATAGATATACTTTGCAAAGGTTATAAAGTTTTACCAATTTATCATCGGTAATATATCCTGTGAAAATGAGGTCGCCTGAGCATAACCCTGCAGATTTTGCTACCTGTTGCAACTGACGGATACTGTATTCAGGTATTTTTCCCGCAAATACCAATTGATGGGCTTCTCTCAGCTCAGGTGAAAGCTGGGCGTAGGCCCTGATCAGACGTGGTAGGTTTTTCCGCTCATCAGCGCCCCCCGTATAAAGTACAAATGGGCGGGTGAGACCAAATTCGTCCCATAGAGCCTGTTTTTCTAATTGACTTAATATCAATGGCTGGAAGATCTCTTCTACTGCTGTAGAGATATTAACAATCGATGCGGTATGCCGCCCAAGGTGGTCTATTCCTTCCTGCCGGGCATAACCCGAAATAGCCAAGAGCAGTGACGACTGCCGCAGGTAGTTAACCTTCCTGCGGTAAGTCTGCTCGAAAGCTGGGTGGGGCTTGAGGTAGTGCTCTGGGTTTAATAGTGGAATAAGGTCATAGAGTGAGACGCTGACAGGTACTTTCTGATCAAAGACCCTAATGCTAGATACAGCATCATCTTCAAAGCCTTCAAACATGCTAGTGATATGTACAACATCTGGTTGTAGGCTGGCAATGAAAGCCTCGCGGATAAGTTCGGCTGCTTCACTTCGCCAGGTATTTTCTGGCCCACACTCGTGAACTAGACCAAGTGCATACCAGGTGCGGATATTTTCCTGTGGCAACAGATCATTGAATTCACAGCGAATCGACTCAATGGTGTTAGGAAAATAACCATTCAGGACAAGGATGATTTCATGTTCACCCCGATTACGAACAATAGCTTTGGTCAATGAAAGAGTATACCGGCCAATTCCACGGAAACGGCTTTCAGTTTGAGCCCCCTGCATGTCAATAACAATACGCATTAGCCGCTTTCCTTTTCTCTTTGTTCTACCGCTGTTTTAAGCTCTGCATAGATTCGAAGGGCAGTAGAGGGGAGTGATTGAAGCTTGTCAGGTATCGCTTCACTAGCCTGAGTGCTAGAAGGCGGCACCGGTTGATCGCTTCTTGAAATGTGTAAATAGGTGGGTTTAAGAAAACCATAAAGCCCAAGCCTTCTAACCAATCTGACCAACCGAAAACGAAGTTCTGGACGTGAGGCTATAAATGCGATGGCTCGCCGAATAAAGGGACATGTAATTTTCTTTACCAGCGCTTTTATGCGTGAGAACAGGCCGTACTGACGCAACAATTTTACCTGATGTATAAACCACCTCAGTGGTGCTGTAATACGCCATGAGCGACTTGCATATACATCCTGTAGTTCTGTATGAAGTTGTTCTGCTTTGGCTTCGGCCTGACCAGCTTTGGCTTCGGCCTGACCAGCTTTGGCTTCGGCCTGACCAGCTTTGACTTCTATTTTCAGTAGACGACTATCAAACTTATTCACCAATGATGTTAATGGTAAGCCAAGTTCTTGAGAAAAAACATCATCAAATTTTTTGAGTAAATCCACACCTGCTTTCTTTTGCGCTATCACCGCATAATCTGGGCTGGCACCATCTATGACATCTGCGAGTGAGATTTTTTCTTGTGTTATTAACGCCTTGTTTTCTTGCAGCCTAAGTACTTTCGTTCGCTCAAAACCATGGAACTCTGGCAAGAAAGACAGTAAACCTGATGGAATGGGCCGAATATGAGTAGCATCAAGATAAAAATTTTCTGTTGCAACTTTGATATTCTCAGGGTTGGGAGTCTCCATTATTAACAACCCACCAGGCTTTAGGGCTCTTAATGCTTCAGCCACAAATACCTGGAGGACATCAAAAGGGATGTGTTCAACCATATGGAATGCACTTACACATATTAGACTTTCATCAGCTTGCTTTTTGAGAGTATCAATTGCATCTCCATTGATAACATCAAAACCAGCATCAATGCACGCGCTGAGCATTTCTTCATCTAAGTCCACGCCGCTTGCGTGAATATCATTCTCTTTAAGTAACTCAAGCCACTCACCACGACCACAGCCTGAATCTAATACCAAGCCATTTGGGTATATTTCTTTTAACAATAGAATAAAAGGCAAGTACGCGCATATCCTTTCTTTTATTAACTCTCTTGAACCTCGATACTTACCCTCAAAAGCCCTATAAAAACCATCGCTCATAATAGGTTGATCTCCACTTTCGGCTGATTCCAGCAACACCCAGAGAACTGAGTTTTATCTATATTAATTACATTGAAAACTAGCGCCAAATCTTGCCAATGATAATTCTCAGTCATATGCGTATCTCTATCATGAAGTGCAATAACAACAGAATATCCGCCTACACCAAAATTTGCAGGAAAGGTTATTTTAAATATATATCTATCACCTATTTTCGGTGAATTAATAATTTGCTCGGTATGCCATGTATTTGTGCCATACATTATTTGGCCTAGTCGATCTTTAATGCCGTAGCCTAGCACTAGGCTTTCTATTTTTTTGCAAACTTTCACTTTGACGCGTAGTTCAACCTGTTCTCCAACCCCAATAATTTCAATTGATTCACCTTCACTATTGTATAAATCAATTTTTTCTATTTTAGCTTCACCTGTTCCCGATGAGGTTTGAGCTTTCCCGCTCTCTAGTTGCGTCACTTCTACGGTGCTGTTTTCTTTTTCTGCAATCAGGGCGTTGTAAAAATCAAATACTTCTTCTGGATTACCATCTTTTATTACCGCTCCATTTTCCAAAAGAATAGCCCGGTTACATAGGCTTTGAATAGCTTCGCGATCATGGGAGACAATCAGCAATGTTGTTCCCTGTTCTTGAAATTCCCGGATGCGACTAAAGCTTTTGTGCTGAAAATAGGTATCACCCACTGACAGCGCTTCGTCAATAATAAGAATTTCAGGGCGATAAGCGGTGGAAACCGCGAATGCCACGCGCATTTGCATTCCACTGGAGTAGGTGCGCACTGGCTCATCAAAGTATCCGCCAATTTCGGCAAAGGCTTCGATGTTTGGCATAGCTTGCTGGATTTGCTCTGCGTTGAAACCCATAAGACCGGCAGCATGGAATGCATTCTGGCGACCGGTGAGCTCAGGATTGAAACCCATGCCTAATTCAAGAATAGCTGCAATACGACCATTCACCTGTACCTGACCTTTGGTCGGCTGCATTGTGCCTGTGATCATTTTAAGTAAGGTGCTTTTGCCCGCACCGTTTTGGCCAATGATGCCGATGGCTTCGCCTGGCTGAATCTCGAAGTTGATATTGCGCAGCACCCAGTGTTCTTCGCTCGGCTTAATCGGTAGGCCAAACCAGCGAGCAAAGCGTTGCCATTCGGAGCGGTAAGTACAAAAAGCCTTGCCCAGGTTTTGAACACTAAGAAGGGTCATAGTGCATCCACCATTTCTGGGCTGGCACGGCGGAATAGGAATAAACTAAGAAGCATTAGCCCTAGCGCAATGATTGAGATGATTGCTATATCGCCCATAAGTGGCGGCTTGCCGTAGACAAGTATCTGGTGGTAGGCATCGGTAATGGAGTACATGGGGTTGAGCCGGAGTAGCTCGCGATAATTTTCGGGGATGATGTTTACTGGGTAAACAATGGGTGTAAACCAGAACCAGACTTGAAGAAAAATGGGGAAAGCCTGGCCAATGTCTCTCAGGAAAACATTGATAATGCCCAGTGTCAGGCCAATACCAATGGCAAGCATGACTACGATAAAGGTTAATGGTATAAGCCATAACATGGCCCAGCTGAACTGGTGGCCAAGGACAAGAAAAACCCCGAGCATGGCGACAAAAAGCAATGCATTATTAAGCAGGCATGAGCCAACCACGATAGTGGGCAGGGTGATGCGCGGAAAGCTTATTTTCTTTAGCAAGTTACCCTGTTCGATAAAAAGCGTTAAGCAACGACTGACAATTTCACTAAACAGGTTCCACGCCAACAGCCCTGCCATTAAGTAGATAGCATAGGCATATTTATTATCAATGCCTGGCAGTTTGGCAGCGAGAATATTAGACAATATCAACGCGTAGATAAGTACCTGGGCCAGGGGGTTGATCAGCATCCATAGGCCGCCGAGTTTACTGCGCGCAAATCGGCTTTTTAGTTCGTTCTTGATAGAGCTAATAACGAAGTGTCGGTACTGCCACAGACTGTGGAGCATGATTATGCCTTTTTTTATATTGGGTTGAGGTGGATTTGTGAGGCAGGCTCGTTTACTTGATTCTTAACGAAGGGTGTTGTTAAGAGCGAGGGAGTAGGGCGCGCGAGTCTTCAGCTGTTTGGTCATTAACAATTTTTATATCCGTATGGGGAGGGAAATAATAAGCGCGGCAAAGTATACTTTGTGTCACGTTGTTGGGCAATGCGGGGCTACCCTCATACCTTGTCTGTTGGAGTTGTTTCTTGTGGATGTTTTTTAATGAGAGTTGCTGTTATCCACGATTGGCTTGATACCTGTGGTGGCGCTGAGCTGGTGCTGGAGCAGTTGCTGCTGTGTTACCCCGAGGCTGATATTTTTACGTTGGTTGATTTTATGTCAGAGGGCGAGCGCGACTTTCTTCGTGGTCATAAGATTACCTCCAGTTTCATTCAGCGCTTGCCGGGGGCGCGTCGCTATTTTCGCCATTGTTTGCCGCTGATGCCCCGTGCAATCGAGTCGCTGGATGTCAGTCAGTATGACCTGGTTATTTCTAGTAGCTGGGCTTTTGCCAAGGGTGTAAAGGTTCGTTCTGGCCAGGCCCATGTGAGTTATGTGCATACACCCATTCGCTATGCCTGGGATCAGCAAGAGCTGTATTTGCAGCAGGCGATTCGTCGTGAGCCATTGCGCAAGCTGGCGCGATTCTTTCTCGCTCGTCTTCGGCACTGGGATATTAAGACGGCGGGGCGTGGTGGCCAGTTAGTTGCTAATTCTCGCTTTATTACCGAGCGTATTCGGCAATGTTGGCAGCGGGATAGTATGGTGCTCAATCCGCCCGTTGCTGTTGACGATTTCACCTGTACTGAAGTCAAAGATGATTTTTACGTGACAGTCTCTCGGCTGGTGCATTACAAAGCCGTCGAGACCCTGGTTGAAGCTTTCAATTTGATGCCTGATAAGCGCTTGGTGGTGATTGGTGATGGCCCGATGTTTTCTCGCTTGCAGGCCATGGCGGGGCCAAATGTCGAGCTGCTGGGTTATCAGTCTCGCGAAGTGGTGATAGATTATCTACAGCGCGCGCGGGCTTTTGTATTTGCGGCCCATGAAGATTTCGGCATTGTGCTGGTGGAGGCGCAGGCTTGTGGCACACCGGTGATTGCCTATGGGCTGGGTGGTGCCTTGGACAGTATTATTCCCTATGAAGATACTGTCACGTCGAATGATACTTGTTCGCCGACCGGCCTGTTTTTCGATCAACAAACACCGGCTAGTGTCGTCGGCGCTGTTGAGCGTTTTGAGGCTTTGGATAAAGGTATTTCCCCCGGCGCTTGTGCGGCAAATGCGGCACGTTTTACTCCCGAAATATTCCGACGTGAATTTATGGCTATTGTCGAACAAACAATAGAAAATAACGCCCGTTCAACACCGTGCTAACGGTTTTATTATTCTCAAACGAAGGACTGTAAAAATGATACCTGTAGTACTCTCCGGCGGTTCCGGTAGTCGCCTTTGGCCCCTTTCGCGGGCGCATTACCCCAAGCAGTTTATCCCCCTGGCGAGCGAGCAAACCATGCTGCAGGAGACTCTCGGTCGCTTGCAGGGTTTGAGTGCCGATGCTTTATCTCCTTTGGTGATTTGTAACGAGCAGCATCGCTTTATGGTGGCTGAGCAGTTGCGCGAAATGGATGTGGTGGCGCAGAATATTTTGCTCGAGCCCGTGGGCCGCAATACTGCCCCCGCTGTGGCGCTGGCGGCGCTGGCAGCAAACGCTGACGACATACTGCTGGTTTTACCTGCGGATCATGTTATCGACGACATTAGTGCTTTCCACTCGGCGATTGAGCTGGCCTGCAGTGAAGCGGAGAAAGGGGCGCTAGTGACTTTTGGCGTGGTGCCTACGTCTGCGCAAACAGGTTATGGCTATATTCAGGCTGCTAGTGATGGTAAACCGGGTGAGGCCGGTTTGGCCGCTCAGCGCATTGCGCAGTTTGTTGAAAAGCCTGATTTGGCCACGGCGCAAGCCTATGTCGATAGTGGTGACTATTACTGGAATAGCGGCATGTTTGCCTTTAAAGCCAGTCGCTATCTTGAGGAGCTGGCGCGTTTTCAGCCAGAGATGCTCAATGCTTGTCGTGCTGCTTTCGATGGCGCCAGTGTCGATTGTGATTTTACGCGGCTTGATAAAGAGGCCTTCAGTGCCTGCCCCGATGATTCCATCGATTACGCCGTGATGGAAAAAACCGACAATGCGGTGGTGATTCCCCTCGACGCTGGCTGGAGTGACATCGGCAGCTGGTCTGCCCTGTGGGATATTTCCGAGAAGGACGAACAGGGCAATACCTGCAAAGGCGATGTTTTGACCGTCGACACCCATGACTCTTATTTACACACTAATGGCCGCTTATTGGCGACGGTGGGTATTAAAAATTTGGTGGTGGTTGAAACCGATGATGCGGTACTGGTGGCTGATAAAAGCCGCGTGCAGGACGTAAAAGCCGTGGTGAATCAACTCAAGGCCCAGGGCCGCAGTGAGCGCGAGTCCCACCGCAAAGTGTATCGTCCCTGGGGCTTTTACGACTCGATTGCCGCCAATAGCCGCTATCAGGCGAAGCGTATTGTGGTGAACCCGGGTGCGCGTCTGTCGTTGCAAAAGCACTATCACCGCGCCGAGCACTGGGTGGTGGTACAGGGCACGGGGCTAGTGACTCGGGGTGATGAAGAGGTCACGCTGTCGGTGAATGAGTCGGTGTATATCCCCATTGGCATGAAGCACCGTTTAGAAAACCCGGGCCGTATTCCGCTGGAAATTATCGAGGTGCAGACCGGCGATTACCTCGGTGAGGACGATATTGTTCGCTTTGATGACCAGTACGGGCGGGCAGAAGAGAAGTAAGCCTTCCCCTGTTGCTGGCAGGCCGAGCCTTAACCCAGGTTCATGGGCCTTGTCGGCAACTTAGCACTGCGCATCGGTGTGGTGCTT